>Ga0326728_10002716_pt1 | contig 57794 bp, 33 predicted proteins | sample MB3enrmetagenome_FD_207602 | JGI IMG/M metagenome (GOLD analysis project Ga0326728, IMG submission 207602) | Lab enriched peat soil microbial communities from McLean, Ithaca, NY, United States - MB31MN | ecosystem: Environmental > Terrestrial > Soil > Wetlands > Peat | place: USA: New York... | reverse complement strand
TTATCCGTGAAATCCGTGAAATCCGCGGTTAAATTCCTTCGGCTGCGGCTTTGCCGCGCCGTGATTTTGCCTGCCGCCGCTCTCACGGTTCACAACCAGCGCTTCCAGCAAGCCGGGTTGGTCAACGCTGTCTTTTCTTTTGCGCGGCATGAATTTCAAACCAGAAAATGTTCGCGGGGAATGCCGGATTGCCGGATGATGGATTGCAACGTGCCGATTCTCACGGTGCGATGCAGCGGCACGGGCACGGTGATCGTGCCTCCGTCCGACGCCTTTTGCATGATCATGTGGCTGCCCTTTTGCCGTGCGCGAATGAAACCGTCGCCTTCCATAATCCGGACGATTTCGGCGCCGGAGAACACCCCCAGTCTAGGCACACTCCACCTCGATGCGGGTGAACAAGGCTGGCTTCTTGAGCCGCACCCGCACCTCCTCCGCGCTCGCCGTTTCAAAGAACCCTTCCAGCGCCTCTTTTAGATTGGCGAGCGCCTCCTCAATTGTGTCGCCCTGGCTGGCAATATCCAATTCCGGGCAGAGGGAAACGTAGCCGTCCGCTTCTGGATTCAGCACCGCGCTTAATGTTATCGTTTTCATAAAAGGAGATCAACCGCTTCGCTCTTTTTGCGCGGCATCGCGGTTTCTCAATGAACTGTTAGTCTTCATAAATCAGGTCCGCTGCCGTTTTTCTTTTTCGGTGGCGCAGCGGGTGTTGGCGGCGCGCGGCCTCATGCCGTCACGGCGTAATCCACGCCGCGCGGGTTCTCCACGCGCTGCGAAGCGTTGAGCACTTCCATCCCGACCACGTTCCCGTCCTTGTCGTAGTCGAGAATCACGCCGGGCTTGTCCTCGTCGCTCTCTTCCACCAGCGCGTCGCGGAACAGAATCCGCAGCACGTTCACTTCCGAATCATAGGTCACTTTCATGTTTTCCAGTATTTGTTGATTTTGGTTGTCCGATAAACCGTCACCACTTTCGCCGTCGTTTCATTCACCATCACCCGGACCAGATACGGCTTGCGGTTGATCTCGACTTTCGATTGATAACATAGATTTGCCATCCCAAACCAGTTCCGTCCGGGTCACGGCGAGCGGGTGTTGAATTCTCCCCGCCGATTCGATGCGTTCTGCCATTCCCGGAGCCTATCAGGCAATCCGGAGCCTGACAAGCGCGGTATAACCGCTAAACGAGGCCCGAGCCACAACCACGGCACCGCCCAGAATACCCGCCCCGTCCCCAAGACTTGCCGGCTTTGGCTTCCCCTTGAAAGACTATCCGCCTGGCCTTCCACCTTCGCCGGGCCTACGGTGGACTGGACGGCGGACAGGACGGCGGACAGGCTGCCGCCAAACCCGGCAAGACTTGGCTCCCCAGGAACAAACTCCCTTGTTGAATTTCCAAATCCGCCGCTCCACTCCGCTTTTTGGTCTGTCCGCTCCGCGCCCCTTTCCCCTACGCGGGCGGCCAGCCCAAACGATCCATTTCGCTCACGGCTTTGGAAATTCACAACGGAGCCGGGGAATCGTCTTACGCGCGTCTATCATGGTTCATGCGCGCCCCTGACCCCGGGATGAACCCCGCCAGCCGCGCCGCTCCGCGAAGATTTTACCACGGATGGCACGGATGGCACGGATGGGGTTAATGCAGAATGAAAAATGAAGAATCTTTATCCGTGAAATCCGTGAAATCCGCGGTTAAATTCCTTCGGCTGCGGCTTTGCCGCGCCGTGATTTTGCCTGCCGCCGCTCTCACGGTTCACAACCAGATCTTCAATCCCAAAGGGATTGTCTCAGTCAGCCCAGCGTTGGCCCGATTGAGAGAGGGCCTACGCTGGGTTGCCGCAAGGGAAGGTCCCAACCCTGAAAGGGTTGCATATCAACGCCTTATGGAAGAGATGCAACCCTTTCAGGGTTGGTGATTTTTGGGTTTTGCTCCCTTGGGTAGCTCGTTCCTCGCAACCCAGGGCTGATAGATTCAATCCCTTTGGGATTGGCTGAAACGCGGGACACCATCCCGAACTGTGTGCGGCATTCCACCGAAAACAGCGAAGAAACCCACGAAAGCTGGCTTGCATTTTTTTTGATTTCGGGCTTGACAAAAATTAGAACCTATGGTTGAATGGCTGGCATGAGAAACGAAGGCACAGTCCAAACTCGCATGCGGGAGGATGCGCCAACCACCGCCGCGGAGGGCGCGGTGACATCCCAAAGCAAGAGGCTCGATGCCCGTCTCGATCCTCCCTCGTCATCCCGGCAAACACCAAAATCCAACCCAGCCAATCAAGGTGAATCAAGGCAAATCAAGGTAAATTAAGGTGGATTAAGCGGAAAAATGACCTTTATGACTCGAAACGGCAAGAATCGTCAAATCCGCGGGTTCCGGCCATTTTGCATTTTGCATTCTGCATTTGCCGTCAAGAAGATCCCCAAATTTTGAGCTGTTTTGACCTATTTTGAGTTATTTTGAGTTATTTTGACTTCCCGGCCCCCGGTAAATTATGCACCCAAAAGCCTCTTTCGCCAAAACCGCCAAATTTGCGGCGAAGGCCCGCCAGCAGAAATCGTGCTCCGCTCCATTACAAAAGCCGCTTGATTTTGTGCTGGCCTTTTGGGGCGCGACAGGGTTTGCTGGCGGAGATCAATTATTTTGACTAAAGGAACAACCATGAATGCCCGCATATTGAAACTCGTCCCGCTCACTTTCCTCGTCGGCGCCGCCGCGCTCTTCGCCGGCTGCAAGCAAAAGGAAAAGGAGGTCTACGTCCCGCCCAGCACCGCCCCGGGCGGCGGCCTCGTTTCCGCCGAGAAGAACAGCTTTGAACAGGTCACTGCCAAACTTGACAAAGGGGGCAACTTTTATGTCTACCTCAGCACCGAGCAGGCCTTGAGCAGCTTGTCCAAGAACATTGCCAGCTTGAGCAATGTCTTCAGCCAGATTCCGATCGGGGGCGCGCTGGGCGGCGCCCGCATAGACCGGATCTTTGAAGTGATTAATAACGTGGTCAAAGACAGCGGGGTGGAGCAGATCAGCGGGGTCGGGGCCAGTTCCATTGCGCGCGAGAAGGGCTTCTATTACAACAAACTGATCGTCCACCATTATGCGGGCCAGGGCGACGGGTTAATGTGGTCGGCCTTCGGCAAGGCGCCGCATGCCCTCAAGGAACTGGATTTGCTGCCGGAAGAGACTGCCTTTGCCTTCTACGCCGACCTGGATGTTCCGCTGGTATGGAAGACCATAGAAAAGGAACTGACCCAGCTCCATATTCCGGAATTGGACAAGGCGCTGGCGGCTTTGCCGGGACAGTTCAAGACGAACACCGGCATGAGCCTGGATGATGCGCTCGGCTCCCTGGGCGGCGGTTACGGCGTCATTTTTACGCTGGATGAATCGCAACAAGTCACCTTGCCCATCCCCACCAGCCCGATGCAAATTCCCGAGCCCGGCCTGGCCTTTTTTGCCAAGGTCAAGAATGATGCCATCTACACCCGGGTTGACCAAGCCACGATTGGCAACCCCATGGTGGCCAAAATGGATCAGGGCGGCATGAAGACGATCAGCCTGGCCTTTCCGATCCCTCTGCCCATCCGGCTCAGCCCCACCCTGGCCCGCAGCGGCGATTATCTTTTCCTGACCTCCTCGGACAAGCTGCTCCAGGACATCGTCGCGGTGCAGACGGGAAAGAAGAGCGGCTTCAAATCCACCGCTGAATTCAAAAAGCTGTCCCAGGGCATTCCGGCCCAGGGCAATAATTTTTCGCTGGCCAGCGAGAAGTTTGGCCGGTCGCTCACCAAGGCCATGCAAGGGGTGGCCAGCGCCCAGGCCGCCATGCTCGGCTCCCAGGGAGCGGCCTGGCAGGCCATGATGAACACCAACTCCGCCGCTGCCTACTCCGTCAGCGTCAACGGCTCGGAAGGATGGGAGTCCTATGGCAACGGAGATAAATCCATCGCCAGCGCCGCCGTCATCCTTCCCGCCGCCGCCATCGGCGGGGTGCTGGCCGCCACCGCCATTGGCATCCCGAATTTCGCTCGAGCCAGATCAACGTCGCAAGAAAACGCCTGCATCAGCAATCTTAGGATCATAGACGCGGCCAAAGGGCAGTGGGCGTTGGAAAATCACAAGCAAAATACCGACACACCCACCGCGGAAGACATCAAGCCTTACATGGGCCGCGGCCCCGCCGGCGAATTGCCCGTTTGCCCGAGCGATCCCGCGCATTCGTTTGCCACCAGTTATTCCATCAACAATGTCGGCACCAAGCCGGCCTGTAAAATCGAGCCAGCGACCCATAGTTTGCCCTGATACAGGTTTTTGTTATTGAAATAATGGCGCATCGGCCGCCAGTTCGCGGAGGCGCATCATGGATGAAAAGCTCAAAGCGAACGCGAGGCGGAGAATGATTTTTGGTGGCGTGGTTATGGGCCTTTCCTTGTCCGAATATTGATGAGATGAAGGGTGCTCCCGTCCTCTGAAAGTTCGAAGGTGAGGTCCTTCCAGAACATATAATTGACATAGAGAGTGCGGGTTCCAGGATCAAAGCGGTCAATCCAGGCGCTTGGATCCCAGTCTGGATGGTTGGTGCCGCCGTCATCTCTGATGCGCTGCAAGTCGCTTTCTGAAAGAGACATTGCATGGGTGAAGAACGACAGGTTCGTATCCCTTAGACGGGGAAATCTCATTTCGATGTTCTTCCATCGGCCTTCTGAGGTTCTAACATGAAGAGACCAACGATCGGGATTTTGAACCACCACGAGCTTGCCGGCGAAGAAAACCAAAGCAGGCATATCCGCGCCGCCATTTGACCAGGAACCAAAGACCTCCTCATTGGTTTGACCGGGCGGCCGGTAGCTGGCGTAGTAGTCAACATTATTTCCGCGCCAGCTACGACGTTCATAGCCCTCAATCGTGATTAAACCGCCATTAGCCAGTCTTACTTCCTTATGGCTATGGTTGAGCGGCGGGAGGGGTGGAGAAGTCACCTTGATGATCCCAATAGCCGCCAACCGCCATGCGACAAAACAACCCAAAACCAAAATAATCGCCAGCCTGACCAGCAAACCCGCAAACCACCAGAGTTTGGATTTTGGAGATTCAGTCATCGCGGAATTTGGTTTTCGCCGGAAACCCAACCGGCTTGTTTCTAATACCCATCAACTCGGGCGCCCGCCAGTTCGCGCAGGCGCTGCTCCACTTCGTCAACGACCTCGTCCGGGGTGGATGTGCCGGCCGTCAGGCCGACCGTTTCCACGTCCAGCAGCCATTCGGCGCGCACGCCGGCCGCGTCCTCCACCTGATGCACCCGGGGGCAGAACCGGCGGCAAGTGGCCGCCAGTTCGCGCGTGTTGTTGCTGTGCGCGCCGCCAACCACAATCACCACGCCGGACAGCCGCGCCGTTTCCATCGCCGCCGCCTGGCGCTGCTTGGTCGGCTGGCAAACGGTGTCGAGGAAGCGGATTTCCGAGCGCGGAAACCGGCGGCGCATCACTCCCACCAAATGGCGGACCCGGTCAATCGGCTGGGTGGTCTGGGCGGCCACGCCAAAACGGGGGCGCTCCGCCAGTTGGAGCACGTCCTCCTCTGTCAGCACGACGTCAAAATCCGCCAGGTCCCCGGTCAACCCGCGCACCTCCACATGGTCGCGCCGGCCGATGATGACGGGGTGGTAATTCTCGCGGACAAGTGTTTTGACAGCGCGATGGGCGTAATGCACCAGCGGACAAGTCGCTTCCAGCACCCGCAGCCCGCGTTCCCGGAGCGCCTGCAAGGTTTTGTCCGGCGCGCCGTGCGCCGTGATCATGACCGACGGGGTGGCCACCGCCTCGACGCGGTTTTCCATGCGGATGCCGCGGGCGCGCAATCCGGCCAGCACGGTTTCGTTATGCGCCAAATCGCCCAAAATGGTGAGGGGCGGCGAGCGGTCCTGCGCGCGGGCCAGGGCGATGGCGTCGCGCACACCGAAACACATTCCCGAATGGGCGGCCCGGATGATGTGGAGGGACCGCGCCGCGGGCGGGCGGATTTCGCATTCACTTTGTATCACAAAGTATTAGGACGGCCTTTCTCGAAAAATGTTCAAACTTTCGCAAAATTATTTCTCCGGGCGGTTCTGCCGGACTATTTCCTCCAGCAGATCAATGTAGGCGGCGAAGGCTTTCCGCCCTGCCGGCGTAAGGGAGCAGGTGGTGAGCGGGCGCTGCCGTTGAAACGACTTGGTGACGGAAAGGAAGCCCGCTTCCTGCAAGGTCCGGATGTGCATGCTCAAATTGCCATCGGTCATGTTCAGCGTGTCGCGCAGTTCGGTGAAGGAAAGCTCCGGCGAGGCCGCCAGCAGCGACACGATGGGCAGACGCCCTTTCTCGTGAATGACGCGGTCGAGTTGAAGGAACGGTTTCGTGTTCACGGCAACGTCTCAATATGCGGTGGCAGGGCGCGCACTCCGTGCGCGCCGCGGCGGGCAGAGATTTCCCCGAAAGCGATCGCGCATTGAACCCATGAACCGGTGCCCATCCTTCCATCTCCCTCTCCTCCACACACTTGTGGAGGAGAGGGTCGGGGAGAGGAGGCTCCTTCTTCGATGGGGAGGTTCATGGGGAGGACTGCCCGCCCTGCCTTTTCCGTCCCACGCAAAAATGAGCTGCGATTGTTCACGCAACATCGCCGGGCTTTTCCGTGAAGTGGAGATAAATGCCATAAGCCGCGTGCCCTCCGCCGAAGAGGGCGCCCATGACGATATTGGGGTTCACCACGGGAAGGTCCGGCACGCCATCGTAGCAGAGCATGCAACCCAGGCCGGCCACCGCGCATAAAATAAATCCCCAGCCGAACAGGCGGAATCCACGCGGCATGAAGAAACCGGCCGCGTGCATGGCCAATCCATAAAGCACCATCCAGACGATGGGGAGCGTCAAAACATCGTCGCTGTCATCCAGGTTGACGATAAAAAAGACAATTCCCACCACCAAGCCCATAAAAAAAGCCGGCGCGACGGCTTGCGCCGCCCGGCGCGTCGGGGGCGACCAAAAAGGCTCCAATTTCTTGACCGCCTGACGGCGGATGAGCAGAAACGCTTCCGCCAGACAGACCAGCGCGACCGCGGCCCAATACGCCGCAAGCGGACGGGACGTTTTAAAGCGCAGCACGGCGCCGAGGACGCCGGCGGCGATGCCCGTCACGCCCACCAGGCCCATGACGGGGGCCAGAGCGCGGCGATACACGGCGGACCGCTCCATCAAGGTGCGGATGACTTGCAGATTTTCCGAGGCCCAATCAGTTGGCATGAGTTGACTTTGCTCAACAAAGCCCCCGGGGTCAAGTTTATTTTTCAACGGCTGGAAGATTTTTGGAGTGCGGCGGCTTGCCGCCGCTTTGCTCTCCGCATCCTCCTTCGCCGGGCCTACGGAGAACGGGCATCGTGCCCAATCCGAAAGCGGGACCGAGCTTCCCGCACTCCAAATTGACCCGCCTCTGTTATGCTAGGGGGATGGGATTAAGATTAAGATTATGATTAAGATTAAGAGGGGAACCCAAAAAAGTGACAAACCAGGGCAAAAGATGGATGGCGGAAAGCGGCGCCTGGCATCGCGTATAAAGATAGGATGCAGAAATTTGGACCGGGTGCCGCGGCAAATCGCGGCTGTCCTCACCGTTTAACAACGAAGCCGATATGAAGATTCAAAAGAGACCGGCGCTTGCTCCAACCAGCCAAGCCTCAGGGCGAGCCAGCGCTTTCACCCTCATTGAACTGTTGGTGGTCATTATCATCATCGCGCTTCTGGCCGCCCTGCTGCTGCCGGCCCTGGCGGCAGCAAAGCAAAAGGCGAACAAGGCCAAATGCTCCTCCAACATGAAACAGCTCGGGTTGGGCTTCGCCTATTTCACGGGCGACAATGCGGAAACGTTCCCGGCGGCCGCTTGTGACGGGGCCGACAACTCCCAATATACTTGGGATACGGCCATCCACCCCTACATAGGAGGAAACGCCAATCTGACCCAAGCCCAGTTGGACAGTGGCGCCGTAGATCAGACTCTGACGCCGCCCATCTTGCGTTGCCCGAGTGACGCCGGTCCTGATTCTTATTGGGTGGCATCACAACCCACCTTGGGGAGAAGAACCTACGCCATGAACGCGATTGGCCCCGATTACTCGGCAACCTTGGGGTCGCCGCTCCCCACCCCGACTGACGGTGTGGGAATTTACTGGACGGCCCCGACCACGACCTCCAGCGCGCCCGGTTACAAGACCTCCGTTGTTTTAAACCCCGCCCGAACAATCAATCTCGTGGAAGAACCCGGCGGCGACAACGTCTGTGGAAACGTCTGGCCTTCATTCTGTATCGCTCCGGCCAGCAGCGATGCGGGACAAGGACTTGGCGAGTGTTTTCAAACGGATGCCAATGATCCGAACAATCAAGGATTGGCTCTTTATCAACAGCACGGCTATGTCTTTAATTATCTCTTCTTCGACAATCATGTCTCCTCGCTCACCATGCAGCAAACGGTGGGGAACGGGACGACCAATAACCCGATGGGCATGTGGATGATTGCCCCCAATTGACCTTTGGTCAACGGGCTTTCGGAAACGTCCGGCGGCAAGACAAGCCGCGCGGGCTACGGGTTGCGCTTCAGACAGAAAAACTCCGCCGGGCAGGCGCAGGGCAGTGTCACGGAATAATTTGTCCCCGCCACGACGGGGTTGTTGATGACCGCGATGAAACTCTGCGCCAGGTTCGTGGTGTGCTGGAGAGCAAACCCGGCGGCATTGGTGGGCCAGGTCAGCGCCAGACCGCCCCTGCTCATGACCGCATTGAGGCACGGCAAGGGCGGCGCGGCCGGCCTAGTCACTTGAATGCCCCCGATGACAAAAGATTCCGCCATGGGTGGACTGAAGCTGAACGAGCAAGCCACAACATCGCTGCCCGTGAACAAAACCCCGCTTGCAAGCAGGTTGCTGAAGAGGATGGTCACCGAATTAGTCCCGGCTGCTGCGGTTGTCTGCGCATACCATGTGGTGATGTCAGAAACGGCCCATGTCTGAATACTCATGTCGGCCGTGGGGGGCGTGGTGAAGGTGATTACAATCCGGTCAAAGGCAGACCAATCCGCCGCCGCGCCGTCGGACTGATAGGCCAGATAAATCCAGGGTTCATAATCGCTTTCACCCTGCAGAACCGACTCTGCCACTTGGACGTTGCATGACCCGGGGGCGGAACCGCTGACAGTTACCGAAATACTTCCTTGATCGAGCGGCCGGAATCCGCTGCCATTTTGGTCCGCGTAAATAGTAAAGCTGCGCGAACCCCAGACGACCTGATTGGTGTCAAGGCCCGTCGCCGAGCCGCCGGCGGAAGCGTCCCCGGCGCCGATGAAAAAGCTCTGCGCCCCCACGGCGAAGCTGTCAATGTAGGCGGCCCGGCTCTGCAGCGAAATACCGGCCAGGGCCACGAGCAGACCGGCGAGGCCGATTTTCCTCCGCGTCCCGCGCGCGACATTACTTCCGGCCGGGCCAGTTCGCCATCCGGCCTGATCGCGGCTGACGATTTGGGCCGGCGTTTTGGCGAATCCTAATGCTTCGGTGATGGCGAGTGACATGGAATTCCTCGGCTAAAGGTTGAAGTTTGGGGCAAACAACCGTGCCCTGCGTCTCCGGGCGCGTTCCAGACCAGCCCGCATTTCCTGAAAATGGGTTTGCTCACCTCAACACTCTAACAAAGCGGACCTCCCATGACAACAAGCCGTCAGCCCCGCCCACGATTTCATTTCAGATTAACTTCACCATTAGACGGCTCGCCAGGGCCAGGTGATCGCGCAAAAACAGCTTCCGCACTGGAGGCGCAATTCAAACATTTTCAAAAAGAAGGCAATGGCGGAAAAATGCGGGCAGAAAAATGAAAACAGCCCGCTTCGCTCCAAAGGGGGGCGGCCCTGGCCCTCATGTGGGTGCATTTCACTTTTTTGGGTTTTCTTTCTTAATCGTAATCTTAATCTTGCTCTTAATCCGAATGCAGGAGGGCGATGAGATTAAGATTAAGATTAGGAGTAAGATTAAGAGGGGAACCCAAAAATGTGAAATGCACTTTCGGACGATCAAGGATCGTTTTGTGATGCGTCACTGACGGCGGGGAAAAAGGTAGGTAGGGCGGGCACTCCGCTGCCCGCCGCGGCGCGCACGGAGTGCGCGCCCTGCCATCCATGACTGACGCATTATGTCGTTTTTGCCTTGCCCGCTCCGGACCTGTCTGTTTCACTGAATCCATGTCCACGCAACAACCTATTACACGCCGGTCTTTCCTCTCCAAATGCAGCGCCACCGCGGCCGCCACCAACCTTATCTGGTTGGCCGAAACCGGGCTTGCCTCCGCCCAGGGCGCCGCGCCTGCCGCGCCCGGCGCCAACGAGCAACCCGGCGTTGAGCCAGTCAAGCTCGACTGGCTCGACGGCAAGCCTCCCTCAGTCCGGCAGAGCGTCAGTTGGGGTGTGCCGTGGCCAAAGGGCAAGGTGCGGAAGAGCGATTCATTCGCCCTGAAAACCGCCGACGGCAAAGCCGTTCCGGCGCAGTCCTGGCCGATGGCCTATTGGCCGGACGGCTCAGTCATGTGGAGCGGGCACACCATCGCTGCCACCGCGGACATGGCCGGCCCGTTGCAAATCGGCGTCGGCGCGGCGGCGGACCCCGTCGTGAAGATCGCCTGCGCGCAGGACAGCCAGACGATCACCATTGACACGGGCGCCATCCGTGTGCGCCTGCCCAAGCAAGGCTCGAACCTCATCGAGTCCATCTCCATCGGCGACCTCAAGATTGCCCAGGATGGCAAACTGGTCTGCCAGCTTGAAGACCGATCGAATTGGGAGACCACCCGGACGACTCGCCAGGAAGACTTCATCAGCCGGATCAAGACCGTCACCCTGGAACAGCAAGGCCCGCTCCAGGCGGTGGTGAAGGTCGAAGGCGATCATCAGTCCGCCACTTCCGACCGGGCCTGGCTGCCGTTCGTCGTCCGGTTTTACTTCAGCGCCGGCCTGGACTCGATCCGGATCGTCCATTCGTTCGTTTTCGACAGCGACGGCCAGAAGGACTTCATCAAGGGCCTGGGGATTTGGTTCTCCGTGCCGCTGCGCGAAGAAGTCATCAACCGCCATGTCCGTTTCGGCGGCGATGAAGGAATATGGGCGGAGCCGGTGGAGCCTTTGGTGGGCCGGCGCATCATCACTTACGGCAACCAAGGCGAGATTTTCCCCATCCAACTTGCCGGCCGGCGCATCCCCAATACCGCTCAATATGCGCCGGCCCAGCAGCAGTACATCCGCGACATCGCCGACTGGGATGACTACAAGCTCACCCAAGCCAGCGCGAACGGTTTTGTCATCGAGAAACGCACGCAGTCGAAGAGTTCCTGGCTCCACGCCGCCGAAGGCAAACGCGCGCTGGGCCTCGCTTTCCTGGGCGACGTCGCCGGCGGCCTCGCTGTGGATGTGAAAAAGTTCTGGCAGAAGAATCCGTCGGCTCTGGAGATTCACGGCGCGACCTCGCCCCTGGGCGAACTGCGCGTCTGGCTCTGGTCGCCCGACGTCCCGGCCATGGACATGCGCCACTACGACATCAAGGGACATGGGCTGGATATGGCTTACGAGGACTGGAAAGAAGGCTGGGATTCGCCGCTGGGCGTGGCCAACACCTCCGAACTCACTCTCTGGGCGTTTCCCAGCGTCCCCGCCAATGCGGACTTGGTGAAGCTGGCCAAAGCCGGCGCCGAGCCTTCCCTGCTCATCTGCGCGCCGCAGTACTATCACGATCAGCGCGCCTTTGGCTTCTGGAGCCTGCCGGACCGGTCCAGCGCCGTGCGCCGATCGCTGGAGGATCAAAATGAAACCGCGATGAACTTCTACCGCGACGAGGTGGAGCAGCGCTCCTGGTACGGCTTGTGGGACTACGGTGACATGGGGCGGATGTATGATGAGATTCGGCATGTCTGGCGCTACGACATCGGCGGCCAGGCCTGGAACGAGACCGAGTTGTTGCCGGATTACTGGCTCTGGTACAACTTCCTCCGCACCGGCCGGGCCGACTACTTCCGGCTGGCCGAAGCCATGACCCGGAACACCAGCGAAGTGGACATTCATCACCTCGGACGGTTTGCGCCGCTTGGCTCGCGCCACAACGTCAACCACTGGGGCGACGGCGCCAAGCAGCCGCGCATTAGCCTGGCCGGGCTGAAGCGTTTCTACTACTTCCTCAGCACCGACGAGAGGATCGGCGACCTCATGCGCGAACAGCTTGCCGCCGATGCCACTTACGCCGAGGTCAAGAAGACCGACCCGCGCATGCCGGAGCGCGGCCCCTACGCCAGCGCCAGCTTTGGGACCGATTGGGCCGCCTATTGCAGCAACTGGCTCACGGAATACGAACGCACCCTGGACACCAAGTGGCTGGACAAGATCAAGGCGGGGATGGATTCGCAGCTTGCCTTGGCCGGCGCGCCCGGCCAGTTGCTGGGCGCCGGCCCCTACGACCCCGCCACCGGCAAGTTCATGGGAGGCGGGCGGGGCGGCGGCGGAGGAGGCGGCGGGCCTACCGGGTTCGATTTGCTCTTTGGAACCGTCGAAGTCATGGCCGAGATGGAACTGGTCGTTGACCATCCCAAATACTGGGAAGCCTGGCACAATTACGCTGTCCGCACCGCCGGCCAGCCCATGGCCTACGCGGCCTTCGTTACCAAGAACGCCGCCCTGGGCCGGCAAGTGGCGCAAACCCTGATCGTTGCTGCCCAGCACCGCGAAATCCGCCCGGGCGCGTACGGGGTCAATTTCGACGTCAAGCCACATCGCGTCACCGGCCCGGATGTGCCCAGCCCCGTGTGGGAACTTGAGGGCCGGCCCGAGGCCGGACCCGATGCCCACCGTCTCCTCGTCCTCATTGAATCACTGGATTGGGCCGGCGAATACCTGCCCAAGGATTAATGATATGTAAAAATCGCTTTATCGGACTTTAGCTCTCCGCCTGATCCGGGACTGGACGCGCCGCCGCAAAGGCCCCGAGTCTTCGCTATCGGAAATCCAAGTCCGTCTTTGCCATCTGAATCCCCGCAATGTCGCGCGTTGGGGTCATCGCGCGTTGGGGTCAGAGATGACTATTGACATGGGGTCACGTTGGGGTCAGAGATGACTATTGACATGTTGTTCCGGTTCTGCCACGGTTTTGCCGATGCCACGCAAATTGCGAGTTGAGTATGCAGGGGCGATTTACCATGTGCTCAACCGTGGAGACCGCCGGGAGCCGATTTTTCTGGAGGACGCGGATTACGAATTGTTCGTGAAGACGCTGGGGGAAGCTTGCGAGAAGACCGGCTGGCAGGTCCACGCCTATTGTCTCATGCCCAACCACTTTCACCTGGTGATGGAGACGCCTGCGGCCAATCTGGTGGCCGGCATGAGGTGGTTTCTGGGAACCTACACGGCGCGGTTCAACCGGCGGCACCAGTATTTCGGACATCTGTTCAGCGGGCGCTACAAGAGCCTGATCGCGGACGCCAGCGGCACGGGATATTTGAAGACGGTGTGTGATTACGTGCATCTGAACCCGGTGCGGGCCAAACTGTTGGCGCCGGAGCAAAGGCTGGCCGAATACCGTTGGAGCAGTTGGCCGCAGTATTTGCAAAAGCCGGGCCAACGCTGCCCGTGGTTGCGGGTGGACCGGGTCCTGGGGGAATGCCGGATAGCCAAGGACAACGCGGCCGGGCGGCGGCAATTGGAGCAGGCGATGGAGCAACGCAAAGAGTCGGAGCGGGCCGGGGAGTGCTCAGCCTGGAAAGAACTGCGCCGGAGTTGGTGCTGGGGACCGGCGACATTCCGGGAAGAGCTGCTGGAAAAGATTGCGGAGAAACAAGGTCCGGCCCATCATGGCGGGGAATTGAGGGAAGCGGACGAACAAAAGGCGCAACGATTGGTGCGGGAGATGTTGGAGCGTGCAGGTTGGACCGATGGGCAATGGGACCAACACAGCAAAGGTGATCAGATCAAGACGCGCATGGCGGCGCGGCTGCGCCGCGAAACCACGATGACTTGGGAGTGGATAGCAAGGCGCTTGGGGATGGGACACTGGCGGACGGCCGCCAATGCGGTCAGAAAGCAGGCGAAACGAGAATGAATCAAAGAAATACGTCATTAGTCATCTCTGACCCCTTTGTTGAATCAAAGAAATACGTCATTAGTCATCTCTGACCCCTTTGTGCGTGACCCCTTTGTGCGTCATTAGTCATCTCTGACCCCTTTGTGACCCCTTTGTTAGTCATCTCTGACCCCTTTGTTGACCCCTTTGTGACCCCTTTGTTGACCCCTTTGTGACCTGACCCCTTTGTGACCCCTTTGTGACCCCTTTGCACAAATATAATTCCAAACCCATGAAACCTTTTTTAACAGCATCTGTGATGCTTCTCTTTTCCTTTCGGGTCATTGCGCAAATGGTAAATCCTTATTGGTCAGCACCCAAAACCAACGTGTTCATTGCCTCCCAAGCCGGTGGGGCAACAAATCATGTTCGGGGGGAAATGACTATTCAATGGCCGAAAGACAACCCGAGTTTTGCCGTCGTCACAGTGGATGTTGTCCAGGAGGAGTTTAGTCTGCCTGGTACGAACTATATGTATCAGACAGACGGGGTTGACGAGTTTGGTCGAAAGGTTCCTAGGTTTGGCTATCAATATTATTTCCCAACCAATGAATTCTGCGGCCCCATGCAACTGCAAAATGTGCGTGGCCAACAAATGCTTTCGCTTCAGACTAAAGTGTCATCCCTTAGTGGTTACCCTGATTTCTTTAACTTTAATAAGGCTGAGGAGGATTATTTTTCGAAATTTATGTCGTATAGCGGGCCGCCCTTCCCAATTCCTGCAGATCGTTTTCGCAATTCCATGCAGTTTACATTGACCAACTTATTTGTCATTACGAACGCGGGTGAATACCGGCTGACCGTATGGCCGAAGCTATATACGCGGGATCAGACGAACAGAGACCTCTGTGTGCGGGTTGACCTGCCGCCTGTCAGCATAAACTTCAATTGGCCGGGCGGAGCCCCGGCAGCAAGGCCGTAAAGGGGATCATTCAATATTGCATATATTATCCAGCAGGCAACCAATAGCATGGTGCGTGCCACCTATACTTAAACGCTGCCTAATGAGCTTCACGTTACTCACCTGCCCTGCCACAACGGGGAGGAGTTTTCACTTATCATTCCGAACGTCTCAACACATCCTCCTTCGCCAAGGCTACGGCGGGACAAGAGGGCCACCCACATCCAGTGCTGTGCAGGTCAACCGGGGGAATTCCGCTGCTGATCACCGCCGGCTCCCCGCCAACCGAGTTAGAGGCGCGACTGCATTTGGCTCTGCAAACAGTCGAGCGCAAAACAGGCCGGTTGTCAATTTCGGGGTCAATGGATGTGGGTCCGGCGAAGTGAGGCGGCAAACCGGGCGATGTGACGTTGAGCGTTGCTTTCGGTGACTCATCGGCGTTGGAGGTTTGGCGGTTAGAATTTAGAGTTTTGGCTCAGGTTGTTGCGATGCCGCTTTGCATTGCAGTGCCTCAAGTTGTCGCGTCAGCCGCGCATAGGGGTCAGAGATGACTATTGACATATTGTTCCGGTTCTGCCACGGTCTTGCCGATGCCACGCAAATTGTCGAAACGGGTCAGTCCCGCATAACCGCATATTTTTGTTTTTTGGCCGCAATGCGCCGCGCCTTCGCCAGGCAGCCGCGCATCATGAATCGGTCAGGCTTGTGACCAACTACGGTGGCAGCATCCCCACCCACCATTCCCTCATTTTTTCACAATTCGGCCTTGACAAAAATTAGAACCTATGGTTGAATTATTAGCGTGAGACAAGCAGGCACAATCCGAAGTCGCAGCCGGCCCCTGGCGTCCAGAGCAGGAGCGGACAATATGTCAGGATCGCGCGGTTTCGCGAAGGATTTACCACCGATGGCAGATGACACGGATAAGAGCCGTCTGGTCCAAGAGCATTTCCAATCCGTGAAATCCGTACCACAATAGCGACGAATCATGCAATTCCAACAGGACTTTTACCACATAGAACGCAAAGAACACAGAGACAAGAACTTATGGCATTTCTTCTTTGCGATCTTTGCGATCTTTGTGGTTAAACTCTCTTGGTTGCGGCGGGATGTTCCGGGCTTTTTGCGCCTTTTTGCGGCAAATCAATTCAAACTACTACCTATGAACAACTTACGCTCAAAACGACGCTTTCCCAGTCAAGGTCAGTCAAGGCTAATCAAGGCTAATCAGGGTAAATTAAGGTGAATTAAGGTAAAAAATAAGTCTGTGCCCGCTCAACCCACCAACCGCCTGGCGCGCGAAAAATCGCCCTACCTCCTGCAACACCGCCACAATCCGGTGGATTGGTTCCCCTGGGGCGACGAGGCCTTCGCCCGCGCCCGCCAGGAGGACAAGCCGATCTTCCTCAGCATCGGCTATTCCACCTGCCACTGGTGTCACGTCATGGAGCGGGAATCGTTCGAGAACCCCGACATCGCCGCTTTCCTCAACGCCCATTTCGTCAGCATCAAAGTGGACCGCGAGGAACGGCCCGACTTGGACAAGATATACATGACAACCGCCCAGGCCATGACCGGGCAGGGCGGCTGGCCCCTCAATTGCTTCCTCACCCCCGCCCTCAAGCCCTTTTACGCCGGCACTTATTTTCCGCCCGAAGGCAAATACGGCCAGCCGGGCTTCCTGCAGGTCTTGCGCCAGATCGCCCGGCTCTGGCAATCCAGCCGTGGCAAGGTGCTCGATTCGGCGGAGGATTTGCACGGCCGGCTGGCGGCTTTTGTTTTGCCGCGGCCGGGCAGCGGCGTCCTCGCGCCCGCTCTGCTGGACCAGGCCGCCGCCAAGTTCAAGGAGGAATACGACCCGCAGCACGGCGGTTTCGGCGGCGCGCCCAAGTTTCCCCGCCCCAGCGTGCCGGCCTTCCTTCTGCGTTACGGCGTCCGCGCCGGCGACGCCGAGGCGGTGCAAATGGTCCTGCGCACCTGCGATGCCATGGCGGCGGGTGGCATGCACGATCAACTGGGCGGCGGCTTTGCCCGCTATTCCGTGGACGCCCAATGGCTCGTCCCGCATTTTGAAAAAATGCTCTACGACAATGCCCAGTTGCTCAACCTTTACCTGGACGCCTGGCTGGTCAGCGGCGAGGCCCGTCACGCCGCCGTCGCCCGCGGCATCCTCCAATACGTGCTCCGCGACATGACCCATCCCCAGGGCGGCTTTTACTCCGCCGAAGACGCCGACAGCGAAGGCAAGGAAGGCAAGTTCTACTGCTGGACGACGGCCGAACTGTCCCAATTGCTGGCCCCGGAGGAATTCCAGGCCGCCTCACGCTATTTCGGGCTGACCGGCCAGGGCAATTTCGTGGACCACAGCGACCCCGATCCCCTGCCCAACCAGAATGTCTTGAGCGTCGCCCACCCGGACCTTTCCCCCGCCGGGGCGAAATGGCTCGAATCGGCCCGAAACAAAATGCTTGACGCCCGCTCCCGCCGCGTCCGTCCCCACCTGGACGACAAAATCCTCGCCTCGTGGAACGGCATGATGCTCGGGGCGCTGGCGCGGGCCGCCGCCATTCTGGGGGACGACAGTTGCCGCGCGGCGGCGGAGAAGAACCTGGCTTTTCTGCGGGAAAAACTGTGGGACGGCCAAACCCTTTATCATCGCTGGCGCGACGGGGAGCGGGACACAGTGCAATTGCTGAGGGCTTACGCGGAACTGCTGGCGGGCACGCTCGATCTTTATGAGACGACGCTGCAGCCGGCGCATCTGGATTTTGCGCTGGCCCTGGCCGCGGCCATGCTGGCCCGGTTCTACGATCCCGCCAACGGCGGCTTCTTCGACAGCGCCGCCGGCGCCCAGGACCTGATTTTGCGGGTGAAGGAAGATTACGACGGGGCCGAGCCGTCGGGCAATTCGGTGGCGGCGCTGGCCCTGCTGCGATTGGCGGCGATCACGGGCCGGGCGGAATTCAGGGACGCGGCGGAAAAGACCCTCCGCCTGCTCGCGCCGCGGCTGCGGGAGCTTCCCCAGGCCGTGCCCCGCCTGCTGCTCGCGCTTGATTTCTACTTGACAGAACCGCATCGCGCCGTCGTCACCGGCGCCCCCGGCCGCCCGGAAACCATCGCCCTGCTCCGCGCCGTCCACTCTGTTTATCGCCCGGACAAGGTCGTGCTGGGCAACGCGGGGGCGGTTGAGCCGTTCGCCAAAACGCTCCCGGCCGAAGGCGCGCCCCTGGTGTTCCTCTGCGCCGGCTCCGCCTGCCAGCCCCCGGCCAGCGATCCGGCGAAACTGCGCGAAATGCTGAAAGCCCGCTGATTAGGTGCGTGACAAAAATCTTCATGTCTTTGGTAGGGCGGCGCTGCCGCGCCGCCCAAGAATTTAGGGCAGAGCGGCAGCTCTGCCCTACCTGGAAGGTGAAAATTGTTGTCGTGCGCCCAAAGGCACTGCCCGGAATATCAGTCGCTTGACAGTTCCCGTCTGGTCTGGTCAAATAATCTTGAACTAAAACAAAAGGAAGTGAGGTCAAACTGAGATTACTCCCGCCAGTCCTGTTGGCTATTTTCCTGATGGCTTGCTCGACGGCTCAGGCCAAACCGAAGTTCAACGTCAGTGAAGTCGCCGGCCCATGCCAGCAGTTGTTGATCTGCGATCTGGACGGCGACGGGCTCAAGGACCTGGTTCTGATGGACGATACCAATCTGTCAATCTTCTATCAGGATCCGAAACGAGGCTTTGCCCGCGAACCGCAACAAACCTGGCGTCTCGAGCACCGGCCGTGCCTGGTCTGGGCGGCCAAACTGGGCCGGCCGGCCGGGAGTTTGCTCGTCATGACCAGCGACGGAGTGACGGAGCTTTCTTTCACCAATCGAACCGGTCCTCCCGCCGTCCGGCAGATTATCAAGCAATCCACGATCCTTCCCGAGGCGATGAATTCAGCGGAAGGCACAAACGCGCTCTCCCTTCCGCTGTCAGTCGGGACCGGCCGCGACTGGCCGCTGCTCCTGGTGCCGGTTGCGGACGGAATTCAGGTTTGGCAACACCACCAGGAGTGGGTCCAGGCCCAATTCATTGGCCATTCCATTGAGGCCAGCCTCCAGCCCTCACGGACCATTCCCGGATATGCCGCGTCGTATGGATTGGACCTGAGCGTGGGTGACGTCAATGGCGACGGACGGGACGATCTGATCGTCAGACGCAGCAATGGCCGGACCAACACCTATAGTATTTACCTTCAGCAGACCAATGGCCTGTTCGCCCTGGAACCGGCGTTGACTTACGCGGACAAGGTGGAACCGCACTCCTGGCTTTGCTGGGCCGATCTCAACCGCGACGGCAAAGTGGATCTGATCAAGAGCGTCTGGCTGGATGAACCTTCCTTTTTGCCCGGCACTGCCTGGGGCAAAGTGTTGGTCAGCACTTATATCGCCGACGGGCAAGGCCGGATTCCGCCCGAGCCGCAGCAGATCTTTCGCAAGAACGACTGGATGGCGGCGTTGCCGGTGGTGGACGTGGACGGCGATGGTTTTCTGGACCTGGTTTTGGGCTACAGCCACATTGATGACAAGGAGGGCTTGCGCAAGATGGTCACCGCCAAAATGCTCGATTACAGTCTCCGGTTTTACTTCTGCCGGCCGGGAGCCGGCTTTCCCAAAGAGGCGGATTGTCAGCGTGATGTGGTCATCCATCTGGATCGAGCCGAGTTGCTGCTCAGTTGGAGCCGGAGTCAGTTTTTCGAGCGCTACGTCAAGCTCGGCGGCGATTTTAACGGGGATGGCAAAACGGATTTGCTGGTGCGGGATCGCAGTGATGCCATCTCGGTTTATTTTTTTATTTCGCGGGAGAAGGGGTTCAGCCCGGAACCGGACCTGCGCTTCAGTTGCCCGGAGCCGATTGAGGAGTGGCAGGCCGCGGACTTGAACAACGACGGCGTGAGCGATCTGATCGTGAAACTGGCGGACCAAAAAGGCTTCCGCATATTCATCAGCCAGAAATAATGCCGGCCATGAAAAAAATGATCCCTGCCGTCCGAGTCATTTGTTTCACGATGCTGTTATCGGCGTTTTCCTTTCGCGTTGCGGCGGAGGATTTCACCAATGCCATCCACGCTTTCCTGCAGCATCGCGGGGAGGTCGAAAAAACGGACGGCGCCATCCTCGTCGGCATCCTGGACGAGCACGGCAGCAGCGTTATTGGCTACGGAAAATTGGACAACGGCACCGCTGGGGAAGTAAATGGCGACACCCTATTCAACATCTATTCCGGCACATGTGTATTTACCGGTTTGTTGCTGCAAGACATGATTGAGCGCGGAGAGATGAAGCTGGATGATCCCGTGGCAGAGTATTTGCCCAGGACGGTCAAAATGCCGACCCGCAACGGCAAGGAAATCACCTTGCGCCACTTGCTGACGGAAACCACAGGGTTTCCATTCATGACTGAAAACCTGGAGTACTTTGAGCCAAAACGCGCGGATAATCCATTTGCCGATTTCAGCGTCGAGAAGATGTACGCCTTTGTGTCCGGCTACCAGTTGACCTGCGACCCAGGATCGGTTCATCAACACGGCAGCGTTGACATGGGGTTGCTGGCGCAAGCCATCGCCCTGAAAGCCGGCACAAACTACGAATCGCTCCTGGCCGAGCGGATTTGCCGCCCATTAAAAATGGATAGCACTCAGGGCACACTGACGCCCCAACTGAAATCCCGGCTCGCCGCCCCACACGCCGATAGGTTCGGCTACGCGATGCCACCTATGGAAATGGGAGCGCTGACGCCCCTTTGCGGGCTGAGTTCGACGGCCAATGACCTGCTGAAATTCGCGTCGGCCAACCTTGGCTTGACGCCTTCCAGGCTGCCGCCGCTCATGGAAAAATACCTTGCTCACTTTCCAGCATCGCCGGAAAGGGAAAATGGAATTATCCATTTTGGCGGAGGAAACCCGTTCGTCAGCCACTACACGACTTTTGACAAGACGCGGCGGCGCGGAGTGGTGGTCTTGGCCTCTTCGGGCAATGGTCTCTATCGAGCCAGTTCCATTGGCAGGTATTTGCTTGAAAGCGAATGGCAATCGGATCGTCGTCCAAAGGCGACCAACATCAGCAGCCAAGTTTATGGGTTGTATGCAGGACAATACCAACGTTCACCTGATTTTGCGCTCGGAGTGTTTTCAATGCGGCAATACTTCCTCAGCGCGCCGAAAGCGGCCACTTACATCCCGGCGGGCTTTGGCATGGCGGTGCTATTGGTCCTCCTTCGGCGCGCGGGCAATTTCCGCAAGGGATGGATCCTTCTGGGTTGCGTGCTCCTGGCCGGCGGCGCTTTGGCGGCATTGACTCCGCTGGGGTGGAGTCGCGTTTTTTGCGCGCGTTACCAGCCCCGCATCGGGATTCGTTCTGAAGGAGGCCGGCTCTTCATTCAAGCCACCGCAATCGGATTGTGGCCGATTGAGGATTGGGATCATGCCCCGGCAGGAGCACATTCGATTGATGAATTATGGCCGCCGCTTCCTCTCGAATTATTGCCGCAATCGGAAACCCGTTTTTTTGAAAGGCTGAGCGGTACGCCTCTCACCTTTACCCGGGATAATCGAGGTCAGGTGACCGGCTTAACCATGTATGACCAGGGCAAAGCATTCTCGTATGAGAAAATCTCAGATCAACCGCCAAAACTTTCCGAACTGCCGAAACGGCCCGTCGGCATCAAGCTGGACACGCGCCTATTGGATGGCTGTGTCGGGCACTACGAACAAGCGCCGTGCGCCACGTTTCCCGCTGGAGTGAAAGCAACAATCTGGCGGGAAGGAGACCAGTTGATCTGGCGCAGCTCGGGCAGGAATGCGCCAAAGGGCGCTATCGAGATTTATCCCGAATCGGAAACGAATTTCTTCGACAAGTTCGATGGCACGATGACCTTCGTTAAGAATGATAAAGGGGAAGCGACGGCGGTAATCTTTCAGCACGAGGAGCACCCGGATATACATGCAAAGAAAATTCAAGAATGATCGCGCCTTTTGCTAAATCTATTGACTGGTTGGCCATTCAGGTTTCGACCATGCGAACGCGGGCCGCCATTCTGTTGCTGTTCCTCGCGGTGAGTGCGGGCCGGGCCGCGCCGGTTCGACTTTTACCCCAGTTGATCACTCTGCCGACTAACGCCGGTGAGCCGCTTTTTGCCGATATTGAAGGGAACGGACGCTGCAATCTGCTCGTGATTGATACGGTGGAGAAAGCACTTCTGAATTATCGCCAGCGCCCGGACGGCTTTGGCAGCTCGCCCGATCAGGTCATCCCATTGCCGCCGCAAACCGCCTGGGTCGCCCCGTGCGACGTTGACGCGCATCCCGGCCTTGAGCTGCTGATGTCCACCGCCACCGGGCTGGTTTATTGCCGGCAGAACGCCGGCTTGTTTGAATCGGAGCGACACCCGCTCCTCGAGGTAAGCCAGGCATTCACCAATATCGCTTTTCCAACCCTGACCTTGCTGACGACCAACCAAGCCGCTACGAACGATTTAATCCCGGTGATTTCCGCGGGGCAGGCGGTGCTCTATCATCGGAACAATGCCTCTGAGTGGAGTCCCGGACCGCTGCTGGCCCCCGACGCGCAACAAACGGCTTGGTCCGTCAACCGCGAGGAATGGATGGCGGGACCAAATCCCGCGCACAGCTTGCGCGTTCAGCAATCTTTTCGGGCCACACCAGAGCGGGAGCCGGACAAGGAGCCGGGGAATGAAGCCATCCGGAAGATCATCGCCGGCATGAAAACAAACGCCGCGGCGGGTCCGCCACACCTGGAACGGGTGGACGTTGATGGCGATGGCCGGGAAGATTTGGTTCTGTGGCAGGCCAGCGGCAAGCTCGATTTCAGAACCGACCTCTATATCTTCCTGCGCGGCGCCGACCAACAATTGCCGGAGCGGCCGACGCAAATTCTGCACTGTCCCGGGGTGCCGATTCCAATCGGTTCCACCAAAGAGTTTTCGCCCGTGCATGATCTGAGTGGTGATGGTGTTTGTGAACTGGTTCTGCTCGAACCAAAAATCGCCTCTTCTTACAGTGGACTGTTGGAAACGGTGCTCTCGCGCGGACTGGATTGCGCGCTCACCATCTGGTCATTTCATCACGGCGCCTTTTCCCGCGCGCCGGACGCGTCCGTGCCGGTAACGATCCTCCTGGCGGATTGGGATAAACTGGGCGCGTGGCCGATCTGTATTCAAGGAGACTTCAACGGCGATGGCCGCCCCGATCTTTTAGTCAGACGCTCGGAGACGCAATGGAATATTTTTTGCAGCACGACCGGCGGGCGCTGGTTCGCGCCGCAACCCGCAATGAATTTCGACACGCCGGCGCGCGGCTGGTATGAAATCAAAGACCTTAACGGCGACGGGCAGGCGGACCTCATCTGGCACGAGCCGGATGAGCACCGTCTTTCCATTTTCATGTCGCCATCCCATCAGGCAAAGGGTAATAAACCATGATGGAATCTCCGCCAGCGCTGGCTTTGGAAGAAGTGTCCAAGCGATTTGGGCGCATCCCCGCGGTGGACCGTCTTTCCCTGCAGGTTGAACCCGGCCGCCTGGCCGGGTTTCTTGGACCGAACGGAGCGGGCAAGAGCACCACGCTCTATATGATTCCCCGGCTGGTGCGGCCCACCAGCGGGCGCATCCGCATCTTCGGCGTGGATATCTGGCAAGATTACAAAAGGGCCATCCGCTCCGTGGGCATCACCGTGGAGGCGCCGGCTTTTTATGAGTACCTCTCCGGCCGCAAGAACCTCGAGCTCGCCGCCCGTTTGCTCGACCACGTTTCTCCGCGTGAGATTGACCAAATCCTGGAACGGATTGGCCTGGCGGAGCGGCAGCATGATCGCGTGCGGGTTTATTCGACCGGCATGAAACAGCGCCTGGACGTCGGCCGGGCGTTGCTGGGCCGGCCACGCTTCCTCATCCTGGACGAGCCGACCAACGGGATGGATCCCGAGGGCACACAGGAAATTCTCTCGTTCTTGCGCGAGAAAGTCAGGAACGACGGGCTTACGATCTTTATCTCCAGCCATCTCATGTCCGAAATCGAGGAGTTTTGCGACACGGTCTTCGTCATCAATCGCGGGCATCTGCTTGTTTCCGGCAGCGTAAAGGAACTGTTGAAACCGCACGAGCGGATCGTGCGGGTCACGTTTCAGGGCAGGATTCCCGATGGCGATTTCATTTCGCGCCACCAACAGATTCGGAAAGCGGAACCCATCACCGCGGATACCTTGGAGATCACGCTGGCTCAGGACGATTCCGCGTGGTTGAACCAATGTTTGCACCAGGCGGGGTTCAGAGTTTCGGCCCTCGCGCCCAAACAAAAGACGTTGAAAGAGTTTTTCCTTTCCATCACCGGCCTTCGCCGCGCCGAAGTGCCGCTTTCAAGCGACCAGACTCCTGCCACGCAAGCCGGGCTTCACGCGCCGCAGGACCAAGCTTCGGCCACGCAGGCGGGAGACAAACCCCATGCCTAGCCAATGGCTAACGTTGCTGCGAAACGAGGTCGCAAAGGCAGCGCGCCGCAAGCTGCCTTACTTCGGCATTCTCGCTCTTGGCCTGGCGTGTGTGATTGCTTATTTGGTCGCTGGCCGGCTCAGCAACGCGGCCGCGGCGAACGCCTGGGGCTATGTCGGTTTTTCGATGCAAGTGGTGTTCGCCGATATTGGCCCGATTTTTATCCTCGTCTTCGCCGCCCTGTTGCTGGCTGAAGAAACCAGCGCCGGCACGATCCGCGCCGCGCTGGCCGCTCCGGTACATCGTTGGGAGCTCTACCTGGCCAAGGCGGTTACCGGGTTGCTTTACATGATGGTTTTCTCTGCCGCCGCTCTCCTGTTCTCCGCGGCGCTGGCCCAATTCCATTACCACTTCAGCGCGGTCGGCGATTCCTTCGGAGTTGTCTATAGCCGGAACCATCTGCTGCAACAGTTCTTGTTGGGTTTCGCGCTCAGTTGGATTCCGCTGACCGCCCTCGTCATGTACGGTCTCCTGATTTCCACCTTGATGCGCAGTCCGGGAGCGGCAGTGGCGGTGGGCATCAGCACTCTCTACCTCATCGATTTCACCAAGCCCCTGGTGGGACTCGATCCCTTTATCTTCACCCGCTACATTGATTACTCCTGGCTGAACCTCCTGCAGATCGCTCAGGGAATGGATTATCAGTGGCGCCCGGAAGTGTGGAAGATGATCGAATTGTGCGGAGTGTCCGCTGTCGTCACGTTCGTCACCGGCCTGATCATTTTTGTGAGACAAGACCTCAACCATTAGTCCGGCGCGCCCTTCCTCCATTGTCACCTCTTCGCCCTTTCCGGGTACTTATAGAATGATATGATGACAACTCAGACGATGCCCGCCCCGGAATACAACGATGTTGTTCTGCTGGTCCTTCCTCAAGGCGAGGTCTGTGTTTTGAGCCAGCGTTGGAAGGCCTCGGCGCCGAGCAGTTGTTGAATGGCTTGTTGCTGCTCCGTGCGGGTGGCCGTCAGGGCGTCTATCTTGTCGTCGGGCGAAAGCGTCGCGTCATTGCGGATGCGGTTTAACTCCGCCTCGGTCGCGCGGTTGATTTCGTAAAGCTTGGCGGCGTTGGACGCGGAAATCCCCGCTTGCTGGGCGGCTGCGGCGGAGGAAACGTAGAGCGGGTCCTGGCCGAGCCGGAGCGTATGGTAAGTTTCACTGCCCAGCGCCACCTGCAACGCCGCCTCGTATTGCCCCTGGAGGGCCCGCTGCCGCAAGAGCATATCCGCGTCATTGCCCCGATAATAAAAATCCGGCTGCTCGGCGATGGGATCAATCGCCGCCCACAGATTTTGAAATTGCTCCGGCGAAAAATTCACACCCCGCGTGTCCGCGCGCAGATGCGCGGCGGTTGGGGCATAGCGCAGGTAGTATTCGTTCAACGCCAGCGGAGTCAACATGAACTGCAGCCTCGCCCGCTCGCTCTGCCAGGTGCGGATCGCGTCCGCCGGATTCTGCCCGGTGCTCTCTTCCTGGGCGCGGGCGGCGAGGTCATAGAGCAGCCGCTTGATATCCGGCGGCAGGGTGCCCAAATGCGGCCCCGTCAAGCCGTAGTTGGACTCCACCCACGCGGAGACGTCCGTCTCGGTTTCCCAAGTGGGCCCGAGCAAGGCGGTCAGCGCGGCGCGCCGTTCTCCTTCCATCTCGCGCAATTGGGCGTTGGCGGCGCGCGCCACCGCCGGATCGGGTTCCGTCTTCCACCATTGCTGATCCGGCGTAACCACCTCGGTGGCGCGGCGCCGGGCGAACGGCTGGTTGACCTCCGCCAGGATGAGGTCGCGAATCGTGCCAGGGGGGCAGCCCAGCGCCTGGAGATTGGCGATGAAAACCGGGAGATTGGTGGACTCAATTTGATCCCAGGTAATGTTGAGACGGCGCACCTCGACGTTGGTCTTCATGCGCGGCGCCGCGAAATCGTAGGGGCGCGTTGGGACAGGGGGAGAGTGATCCTCCTGGATATGCGCGATATACCAGGCGGCGACCAGGATGAGATTCAATCCCAGTGATGCGATAAACCAGGGCCGCAAACGCATGAAACCATCATTCCTTGAACGCGCCACCGATGCAACCGTTTTTGCCAGCCGATTTTCGGGCGTGACGCATTTCACTTTTGCGGGTGGCGGTTCTTAATCTTAATCTTAATCCTTATTCCAAGGACTGGGACGCGATTGGGATTAAGATTGAGATTAAGATCGGGGGGCTGCTCAAGAAAGTGGGGTGCATGTCACATTTTTGGGTTCCCCTCTTAATCTTACTCCTAATCCTAATCTTAATCTCTTCTCCTTCCTCCGCAAGGATTAGGAGCAAGATTAAGATTAAGATTAAGAAAGAAAACCAAAAAAAGTGGAATGCGCTCAAGAAAGTGAAATGCACGATTTTCGGGCGTGACGCGGCGGGCGGCTGGTGTATCTTGCCGCCTTGTGACGACAGACGAAGCCATTCAGCTTTTGCAAGATTTTCGCGCGGGCAAGATCAGCGCGGGTGCAGCGTTGCGGGCTTTTCAGGCCGCGCCGCTGGCCGACCTGGGCTTTGCCCGGGTGGACACGCACCGCGCCTTGCGCAAAGGATTTCCCGAAGTCATTTACGCCGCCGGGAAGACCGTGCGGCAAGTGGTGGAAATCGCCTCCCACCTCGCAGACCGCGAACGCCGGGTTTTAATCACCCGCGTCTCGGCCGAGCAGGCGCGGGCGGTGCGCCGCAAATTCAAGTGGGCTGTTCACCATGAGGCGGCGCGGTGCATTACGCTCGAAAAAACGCCGCTGCCCAAGCGGCCCGGCCTGATCGCCGTGCTTTGCGCCGGCACCAGCGATTTGCCGGTGGCGGAAGAGGCGGCGGTGACGGCGGAGATCATGGGCAACCGGGTGGAGATGATTTGTGATGTGGGCGTGGCAGGGCTGCACCGCCTGCTGGGCCAGATGGAGACGCTGCAGCGCGCTCATGTGTTGGTGGTAGTGGCGGGGATGGAAGGGGCGCTGCCCAGCGTGGTCGCGGGGTTGGTCAGCCGGCCGCTCATCGCGGTGCCGACCAGCGTCGGTTACGGGGCGAGCTTTGGCGGCTTGGCCGCCTTGCTGGCCATGCTCAACAGTTGCGGCAGCGGCGTCATGGTGGTGAATATTGACAACGGTTTTGGCGCGGGTTACGCAGCCAGCCAGATCAACGAACTGGCTTCGCCCGCCCGGAGGTTGCACGATTGAAAACCCTTTATCTCGATATTTTCAGCGGCATCAGCGGAGACATGTTTTTGGGGGCCATGCTGGATTTGGGCGTGGAGCTTCACCAGTTGGAGCAGGAGCTGGCCAAACTATCCCTGGTCGGCTACCACCTGCACGCCCATCGCGCCAAACGCGGCCAGATTGAGGGCGTAAAATTCGATGTTCACCTCGGCCCCGGTCACAGCCACACCCACTCGCACCAGCCGGAGCATGAGCACGAACACGCCCATGAACATGGCCGTGAACACAGCCATGAACCGGGACAGGAACACGGACGGCAATACTCCGAAATCAAGGAATTGATTTCCGCCAGCGGCCTTTCCGGATGGGTCAAGGAAAAAGCCCTCGCGGTTTTCCAGCGCGTGGCCGCGGCGGAAGGGAAAATCCACGGCCTGCCCCCCGACCGGGTCCATTTCCACGAGGTGGGCGCGGTGGATTCCATCGTGGACATCGTGGCCGGCTGCGCGGCGCTGGAAATCCTGGGCCGGCCGCGCGTCCTGGCCGCCGAGGCGGTGGAGGGCACGGGTTGGATTGATTGCGCGCATGGCCGTTTTCCCATTCCGGCGCCGGCCACTCTGGAAATCCTGGCGGCGCGGCGCATCCCGCTGACCCAGTGCGCCGAACCGCATGAGTTGATCACTCCCACGGGCGCGGCCCTGCTCGCGGAATTCGCCGAGGAATTCGGCCCCATGCGGGGGCTGGCGGCGGAAAGGATCGGCTTCGGGGCCGGCTCGCGGGAAAACCAGACCCGGCCCAACGTCTTGCGCGCCATCCTGGGCCAAGGCGCCGACGCGGGCGGGCATGATTGGGAGAGCGACACCATTGCCGTCTTGGAAACCAACCTGGACGACGCCAGCCCGGAGATTCTGGGCTGTTTTATGGAAGCGGCGCTGGCCGCCGGCGCGCTGGATGTTTTCCACGCGCCCATCCAAATGAAAAAAAACCGCCCCGGCGTCTTGCTCACCGTCCTGTGCGCGGCGGGCCAGGTGGACCAATTCAGTGAGATGATCCTGCGTCAGACCAGCGCCTTTGGCGTCCGCCGCGGCCTGGCGGATCGCCGCAAGCTGCGCCGCGATTTTCGGACCGTGCAGACGCCCCACGGGGCCGTCACGGTGAAACTTGGATTTTTGGATGGCGCCGTGGCACAGGCCGCCCCGGAATTTGAGTCGTGCAAAAAACTGGCCGCGGAAAAGAACCTGCCCCTGGCCGAGATTTACCGCGCCGCCCTCAAAATGGTGAATTTGGAAGAGTGAATGGAGAAAGCGGAGGGCCCCGGGGATCCGGGTGGTTTTGATCCGCGAATTTGGCCGGAGTGATCCGCAGCAGCCGGCTTGAATTCGCATTGACCTATGGGGGCCGATATCGTGAGAATGCGGGCCAGCCGACCATGCCACTAAGAACGGCCCTGTGCCAATGAATCCGCCGCCAGCCCAAAAGCCCGCCTGTTTGGCGGTCATCATTCCGGCTTACGACGAGGCGGGCACCATTGCCACCCTCCTGCAAACCGTCCTGGCCCAACCGCTGGTGCAGGAGGTGATCGTGGTGGATGACGCCTCGCGGGATGGGACTTGGCAAGCGCTCCAGCCGCTGGCCCAGGCGGATGCCCGCATCAAGCTCTTTCAGCACACCGTCAACCAGGGCAAAGGCGCGGCTTTGCGCACGGGCTTTGCCAAAGCCACCGCCCCCATCGTCATCGTCCAGGATGCGGACCTGGAATATGACCCGGCGGATTACGGGACTCTGGCCCGGCCGATTCTGGCGGGCAAGGCGGATGTGGTGTTCGGGTCGCGTTTTGCCGGGTCCGGGGCGCACCGGGTGCTCTATTTCTGGCATTACGCGGGCAACAAGGCCCTGACCCTGCTTTCCAACATGGCCACCAACCTGAATCTGACGGACATGGAATCCGGCTACAAGATGTTCCGGCGCGAGATGATGCAGAAAATCCAAATCGAGGAGAACCGCTTCGGTTTTGAGCCGGAGATCGTGGCTAAGGTCAGCCGGATGGGACTGCGCATTTACGAGGTCTCGATTTCCTATTACGGGCGCACCTATGCCGAGGGAAAAAAGATCGGCTGGCGCGACGGCTTCAGCGCGCTCCGCTGCATTATCAAATATAATTTCCTGCGCTGATTCCCGCCCCCGGCGCCATTTCATGGGCGCGGCCAGGCTCTTCATCGTCGCCGGCTGTCGCCGCCAGCCCGTTGCCTAATCTCCAATTGGCGGGGATTTACTTTGCTTTGTTGATTAAGATGGAGTACCATGCTCGGACGAGCTTGTCCACGGGGTCTTGCTCAAGTGTGCCAAAACTCGCAGTTTGCAAACTTATGAGATCATGTCGCTGGTTGTGCGTTTCTTTTGTGCTGTGCCTGGGCGCGGGTTCGCTCCCGGCCACGACGCTTTATTTCATGGCTTCAGAGGAGGCTGGCGTCATGAATTACGATTGGAAGAGCCTCGGCAACTGGTATTTGGCGGATGGCATGGGGGGCTATGTCAACGCCTATGAATTGCCGGCCCCGACGGACACGGCCTATGTGCTCACCGATGTCAACGCGGCCGGGAACCAAATCAACCTCGCCGGCCTGATCATTGACGGCCAGGGGACGGCCATCAGCGTCAGCGGCGGCAATTTTATCGTTGGAACGGCCCAAATCGGCGCGACCGTGGTTGTCGCCAGCGCCTACATGGAGGTCTCCACGCAACTGACGAGCAGTAGCTGCGAGTTGAACTATGACAACATCACCATCCAGTCCGGCGCGTCCTGGCTGCTTTCCACCAATCTCGCCACGGGGAAGCACTCGGCCGCCGAGTTGACCGCCACCACCATTTACAATGTGGGTCAAGTCGTCCTCACGGATGGCGCGGAGTTTTGGTCCCTGGTCGGCGGGGCCGGCCAATCCAGCTTCCTCAATCGTCCGAACGCCGTTTTCAGTTCCAGCGGCACGACCATGGTCATGGGACCCCTGCTTTTCGACAACGGAGGAACCGTGCGCGGCGACACCGGGACGCTTTCGTTCCTGAACGGCCTCTGGACCAACAGCACGACCAACCTGAGCCAGTTCAAGACCACCTCGGCGGACGCCACCATCTCCATCAATGGTTTGTCCACGATCCCAGCCAGCAACACCTTCGCCTTCAGCGGGCCGGGCCTGAGCGTTCTTGTGGTGGGTGATGCGGCCACCATTGATGGCACGCTTCAGGTGGGCGTCGTGGACTCGGCCACCGGCGTCATTGACCCCGGCACGCTCGAATGCGACGCCGCCCTGACCGGGACCGGCATCGTTCATGTGGTCGCCAGCCCCGGCTTGGTCAGCACGTTGAACTGGGGCACGACCATCATCAGTCTGTCGGCGGTGAACGTGGATGCCAGCGGAGTTTTCAACATCAAGAGCGCGGGCGATTACTCGTCCTTGTCCGGCGTCGTGGTCAACAACTCCGGCACGACCACCTGGACGGGAGGGTCCGACCTGGAGATGGACAGCGGCGCGCTCTTCAACAATCTCGCGGACGCGCTCTTCGACGCACAAACGAACGCGACGATCCTCAGTCAAGACGGAACCCGCCCGGCCATCAACAACGCTGGAACATTTCGCAAATCCGCGGGCACGGGCGACCTCGACTTCGCTTCGTCGTCCACCGCGCCCTCCTTCAATAACACCGGCCTGCTGGACGTCGAGGCTGGCCGCGTGGTGCTCGCCGGCGGGACGAATTCCGCCCAATTTAACGTTGCTGGCGGCGCTCAAGTTCGTTTCGGGACAGGCACTTACACCCTGGCGTCCGGTGCGAGCTTCACCGGCTCCGGCGCGGTCGCGCTGGGAGGCCAGTCCCCGCTTCTGTTGGAGAACGCGAATGTCGCCCTTGGGAATTTTACGTTTGACGATCCCGGCGGCACGCTGGATGGATCGGGCGCCCTTGCCGTGAACGGCGTCTTCAACTGGAGCGCGGGAACCATGCAGGGCGCCGGCAGCGTGAATATGGCTTCCGGTTCCATGCTGTCCATCACCGGCGGAACATTTCACCGCACGGTCAACAGCGCCGGAATGACGACCTTGAGCGGCGGCGTGCCGGCGGGCAACGGCGCCGCTTTCAATAACCTTGCGGGCGGGGTCTGCGCTCTCCAACCCGGCGTTTCCATTTCTTATGATGGCGCGGGAGCGTGGCCTGTCTTCAACAATGCCGGCACCCTCAGCAACGCGGCAGGCTCATATATCACGGTGGGCGTGCCGTTCAACAACAGCGGCGCGGTGCAGGTGCAGAGCAATCAGATGACCTTCAGCCAGGGCTACACGCAAACGCTCGGAAGCACCACCATCGCCAGTGGAGCGACGCTGGAACTCAATAGCGCCGGCGCGCTCATCGCCGGGGGAACGATCAGCGGCGCCGGCCTGGTGGACGGCCCGCTCACCAACTCGGCCACGGCACATCCCGGGGCGTCGCCGGGTATTCTTCATTTCAGCTATTACAACACCGCCTACAGACAGACCTCGACCGGGGCTTTGGCCATTGATATCGGCGGCCTGACGCCGGGCGCCCAATTCAGCCAGCTTGCGGCCACCGGCCCGGTCGCGCTGAACGGCTCCCTGAACCTGACTTTGATCAATGGTTTCCAGCCCGCGCTGGGCAACACCTTCTCCATCGCGGTTTTCCCCTCGCGGTCCGGGACCTTCGCCAGCGTGACCGGCAATCATTTGGCTGGCGGGCTGGTGCTGGTGCCCGTCTATAGCGCCACCAACGTGGCGGTGACCGTCGCGAACGAAGCGCAACCCGCGTCACCCGTCCCGAAGGGCGCCGGCCATAGTTTCACCTTCAACAGCACGCTCAACTTTAGCTACGCGGTCGAATATGCCGATTCCCTATCCCCGCCCATCCAGTGGCAGACCCTCACCAATATCCCTGGCACCGGTGCGCCCATCGCCATCATTGATCATGCAGGCCCGCCGGCGCGCTTCTATCGGGTAGCTTTTCAGTGAGCCAGTGTTTGAAAACTTGGCTCATCTCGGACTCGCGCGGGTAATTTTTGGTTGGAGGGGGGGGCAACCTTCGGGCCAAATTAGGCTTGCTTTTGACAGGCTGGCTGAATCATAAATTGCCGTATCTCGGTGTGCTATGAAAATGAACAAAACCATCCTCCTTTTTGTCCTCTCCATCGCTTTGGCGGCGGCGGATTTCAACTCGTTGGCCCAAGTTGCGGTCTATTCCGGCAAGTCCATTCCGGCGAACGCGGAAATAGCCGGCGCGGGCAACGCGGGTTTGCCGGATAGCAGTGGTGTCGGTCCGGTGGTATTTGCTTTGCCAGGCAATGCCTCGGTTGTGACGATGCAAAGCGTCACCGGAAAATGGACCCTGGATAGTGGCCGGCAATACAACGATCCGGACGGCGTCGCGATCAGCGGCAGCGGTGATTATCCCGCCGTGTCCTATTCTGGTCCTTATGGAGGCATCTCCGGCATTCGACAGCCGGGAGCGGGCGCGCTGGTGGGTGTTTTTGAAACCGCAACCGGTCCCATCGGCCCGGCTCCGGCGACTCTTGATTTCACCGTGATAGGCACGAGCTTCACCAGCCTCGCGCCGGCTCTGAATCAGGTGTTCTATGTTGGAGACGGACTGACCGGTGACGGTTCCGGCGCAGTGCAGCAGTTCAATGTGCCGGCGGGCGCCACCCGGCTTTTTCTGGGGTGCGCGGACGCCTGTTCCTTTAACGGCTCCCCCAGTTGCTACGGTGATAATTCCGGCGTTTTCAACGTCTCTCTCGAAGTTTTGCCGGCAGGGGGGACGGGAAATATCTTCTTTTACACCAACTCGACGGATACAAATTGGTTCAAAGCGGCGAACTGGAGTCCCAACCAGGTGCCGGGCGCAGGAGACACGGCGGTCATCACGGGCGAGACGGTCGGGATAACAAACTTGGCGAGTGTCGGCACTCTGGCTTTAAGCGGGGGAACCTTGAGCGCCCCATTTGGCTTGACGATAGTTTCGGGCGGAAGTTGGACGGGAGGAGTTTTGAACGGCCAGGTGACGGTTTCGCCAACGGCGGATTTCTATTTGAGCAATCCGGGCGGAACTCTGGATCTTCCGGGAACAACGCTGACGAATTTGGGGACGGTGGTTTGGTCCGGCGGCACCCTTCGCGGCAATGGCGGAACGGTCGTCAACAACAACGGCGCCTGGATGGTCAGCGGGGTCAACGATCAGATCAATAATGCTTACGGCGGCGCCCCCGCCTTCATCAACAACGGCTCTTTTACCGTCCAAAATGCCGCAACGCAGACCGTGACTTTTTCCGGCGTGAAATTCACCAACAACTTCAATGCGGCCAATGCGGTGGATGCGCAGTCAGGCACGCTCCTGTTCGAAGGGGGAGGGTTTTTGAACGGTGGGTTCCAGGCGGAGGCCGGCGCCACCATCCGTTTCGACCAGGTTTCGGGGGTTAACGCGCCCTTCACCACCGGCCCGAACTTCCGTTGCGCCGGGCTGGGTGCCATCCAGTTGACCGGCGGGGCCATGACCTTGGGCAGCGATCAGGCCGGACTGGGGCTGATGGGCGGCACGGTGACGCTCGGCCCGAATTTCCAGAGCGGCGGCGCGATCACCAACCTGACGCTCGACGGCAGCGGTCTTTTAGGGACCAACACCCTGGCGGGAACCATGAACTGGCTGGCCGGTTCCATCAGCGGCCTATTCACAATTTCCGCCAGCGGCGCGCTCAACCTGAGCGGGGCGGGCGATGTCACCCAATATGCCGCCTTGACCAATGCGGGCCACATTGCCTGGAACGGGTCGGGGGATTGGTCTTTGTACAACGACGGCGCGGCGAACAATGGCCTCATCGTCAACCTTGCCGGCGGTGTGATAGACGCGCAATGCAATAACGAAATGCGCTATGATTACGGTTATGAGTGGTTCGGCAACGCCGGCCTGTTCCGCAAGACAGCGAGCACCGGCACGACTATCATTGACGTTGTTTTTACCAACACCGGAACGGTGGACGTGCAGAGCGGCGAGATGGATTTTGATCGAGTCAATGGCAGCTATGGAGGAGTGTTCCAGGCGGCCAACGGAACGGCCCTCAAGTTTAACGCCGGCGGCGTTCTGAGCGGCTCGTTCACTGCTGGTTTTGGGGCCGGCATCGGTTTTGATGGCGGGACATTCTCGGAGGTCCCTTCCGTCGCCTTCGGCGGCGCCGGCACGGTGGCGTTCAACGGAGGAACGCTCACGCTGCTGAGTAACACCAATCCCAATCTGCAACTGAACGGGGGCACGTTGAATCTGCCTGCCGGGTTTCAAGGCGGCGTCATCACCAATTTGACGGTGGCGGGGGTCACGCTCACCGGCACCAACACGGTGACGGGCGTGCTCAATTTGAATGGCGGCGCGAGCGGGCCGCTGGTGGTGGCTTCGGGCGGGGTGGTCAACTGGAGCGGAGGAACTCTTTCCCGCGGCGTGACGGTTTCTCCGGGCGGCGTGCTCAACCTCACCGGTCAGTCCTACCTCTACGCGGCCGGCATGACCAACAGCGGCACGATCAATTGGACAGGCGGCTACCTGACACTTATAGGTGGAAGCACGTTTTACAATCAAGCCGGGGCGGTGTTTAACATCCAGTGCGACAATTATTATATTTATTACAATACTGGTCCTGAAACGCTGAACAATGCCGGTTTGGTGCAAAAGTTTGGGACCACCGGTCAAACCCCCATCTATGTCAATCTGGTCAACTCCGGCGTGGTTGTTGCGCAAAGCGGCACGCTCTACTTTGACGCCAACTACTATGGCCAGAATGGAATTTTAGGCGGCGATTTTCAGGCGGACGCCGGGGCCACCCTGGAGTTTGGCGGGGGCGGGAATCTGACGGGCAGTTTTACGGCGGCGGCCGGCGGAAATATCATGCTGGTGGGCGGCACTTTCACCCCCACGCCCACCATGGTGTTCAACGGCCCCGGCACGAACACCATGACCGGTGGGACGATCACCTTGACCAACGATCTCATCGCCAACTTGCAATTGACCGGCGGCACCGTCGTGCTGACCCCGACATTTCAAGGCGGCGCGATCACCAACCTCGCGCTCAACGGCGCTTCCCTGGGCGGCACCAATACGCTGACGGGGGTGTTGAACTTATACGGCACTTTGTCCGGGCCGCTCACGGTGGTGAGCAACGCCACGCTCAACTTGAACGGGAGCATCATGGCGCCTTTGACTCTGTTGCCCGGCGCGACCATGAACTGGAGCAACGGTTATCTGGAGACTCCGCTGGCCATCCCCGCCAATGCCGTCCTCAATGTGGTTGGCCCGGGAACGGTCTATGTGTATGACAGCCCGCTGACCAACGCCGGCACGGTCAACTGGAACGGCGGTTCCATCTACATCTATGCGTATTATTCCTATTACGGCACCGCTTTTTATAACCTGGCTGGCGCCACTCTGAATATCCAGAGCGATGTTTCCGGCTCTGGCGGCGGCGTTTTTAACAATGCCGGCCTGGTCCGCCAATGGCCCAATCCGGGAACCACCTCCCTCAGTTGGGTTGTCAACAATACCGGCTTGGTGGACGTGCAGACCGGCACGCTGATCATTTACGACCCGATTCAGAATTCGAACGTCGGCGGGACCTATCTGGCCGAAGCCGGCGCGACCCTGAATTTCAACGCCGGCGGCTATTTGACAGGCGAGTTCACGGCGGCCGGAGGAGGGGTCATGGATTTCAGCGGCGGCACCTTCACCAACACCACTTCCACCGTTCTGGACGGGGTCGGCGCGCACATCCTCGACGGAGGCACTTTGAATTTGCTTTACGATTTCCCGGCCAATCTGCAACTGCTCTCCGGCGACATCAACCCCGGTCCGAATTATCAAGGCGGTTCGATTGTGAATTTGACCTTGAACGGTCTGGGCCTCGCCGGCTCCAACATCGTGACCGGCATCTTGAATCTACAGGGCAATGTCGCCGGGCCGCTGACCGTGGCCGGCAACGCCACGGCGAGCGTCTCGGGCAGCATCCTCGCCCCCGTCACCCTCCAGCCCGGCGCGACCTTCGACTGGACCGGGGAGGATGGCTATGCTCCTGTCACCGTCCAGGCCGGCGCGGTCTGGAACCTCGCTCCAACCAACTATGCCTATTTCGACTCCCCGGTGACTAACTCAGGGACGATCAATTGGTCGGGCGGGTATCTCGAACTCGATAACGGCTACTATTACTATGGTTACTACTACGGGGGGAACATTTACAACCTGGCCGGGGCCGCCTTCAACATTCTGACCGACCAGCCCATTTACCAATACGATGGGGGCTTTATTGAGAACGGCGGTACTTTCCGCAAATCCGGCACCAGTGGAATCAACACTATCCAGGCGCTTTTCACTAACACGGGCACGATTGAGGTGGAGAGCGGGACGTTGCAATTTACCAACACCTTCAGCCAAACCGGCGGGACCTGGGACATCGGCATTGGGGGCCTCCTGACCTTCCACAACTCGGCGCCGCTGCCGGCCACGCTCAAGGTCACCACCGGCCCGGGCTACCTTCCCAGCCTGACCAACGACATCATCTTGGTTGACTACCCCTCCTACAGCGGCAGCATCTCCACGGTCAATCTGCCCGCCGACGGGGCTTTCTGGCAGTTGAGCTATGGCAATACGGCCTTGAACCTGATCGTAACCAATCAGCCGTTCCCGGGGGTGAGCCTGACCAGTCCGACCAACAACGCCGGCTTTAGCGCTCCCGCCAGCATCAACATGTCCGCGGTCGGCTTCGTGGCGAACGGCATCTGCGGCATCACCGGTTTCGGCGGCAATGGAAGCGGTTGGACCGTGAACCAGGCGCCCGACACGGGCGAGGAACCCACCATCTCCGGGAACGTCTTGCACCTCACCCATGGAAAGGAATATGAAGGCGGCAGCGTTTTTTTCAACACGCCGCAATATGTCAACGCCTTCACGGCCTCGTTCACCTATCATAACTCCACGCCCTATGATTACTACGATCCGGCGGACGGCTTCGCCTTTGTGCTGCAAGACCAAGGGCTGAGGGCGGTGGGAGAATATGGGCTGAATTTGGGCTATGGAGGTTCCCCGGGCATTACACCATCGGCCGCCATTGCCTTCAATCTGTACACCGGTTATGGCGCCGGAACAAAGTTTGTCACCGGTTCCTCCAACTATGTCAACAGCGGCTATCAAAGCGTTTCACCGGTGAACCTGGATGCCACCGATCCTTTGAACGTGACCCTGAGTTACAATGGCTCCTCCTTGACCGAAATTCTCCTCGACACGGTGACCGGCGCCGGTTTTACCAATTCCTACCCGGTGAATTTGAGCAGTGCCGTGGGCGGCATCACCGCTTATGTCGGGTTGACCGGCGCCACCGGCGCCGGCTACTCGGTGCAAGACATCAGCAATTTCAGCTTTTCGTCCCCGCTGCAAAGCAGCGAGGCCCTCGCCTCAGTCCAGTTCTATGCGGGAGCCACGCTCCTGGGGTCCGGGGTGCTTCAGGGCCAGTCCTATAATTATGCCTGGAATTCCGTGCCCGCCGGCAATTATGTGCTGACCGCCGTGGCCGCCGACCCCTACGGCAAGCTCGCCACTTCCGCGCCCGTCAACATCACGGTCTATGCCCCGGGCCTCCAGCCCACCAATTATACCTGGACCGGCGCGGTTTCGAGCGATTGGTTCGGCGCCTCGAACTGGAGTCCCAACGGCGTTCCGGGCGCGCTGGACAATGTGACCATTGCCAACGGCGGCGCGCCTCTGGTTGGCCACAATACCAGCGTGAACAACGCGACCTTGACCAGCGGCACGATCGGAGGGAGTGGCACGCTGACCGTGACGAACACCTTCACTTGGAGCGGCGGCGCGGTGACCAACACGCTGGTTATTGCGACCAATGCCACGCTCCTGATCAACAGCGGCAGCGGCGTCAGCCTGCCCAATGCGACGCTGGTCAACCAGGGGACGGTGCAGTGGACCGGCGGCGGCATCACGGGCGGTCCCGGCACCCTCATCACCAACGGCAGCGGCGGCCTCTGGTGGTTGCAGACGGATAATACCCTCGCGCTGGGCAACACGGCGGCCTTGACCAACGGCCTTTTTGTCAATAACGGCACGGTCCGCAAGACCCGCACCACGGGGACCACGTATTTTGGCAGCCTGAATTTCACCAATAATGGCGAGGTGGACGCGCAAAGCGGCACGATTGCCTTCCAAAGCGGCGGCACCTTGAGCGGAGTCTATAACACGGCGGCGGGCGCCACCATCCAGTTTGGCGGCGGGGCCTTTACCCTCGACTCGCTCCCCAGTTTTACGGGGACGGGCGCCAATTTGTTCTCGGGTGGAACTTTGACCATGCTCCATGACGTGGCGCCGCAATTGCAATTGACCGGCGGCTCCGTCATTCTCGGCCCCAACTTCCAGAATGCCGGCGCCATTACCAACCTCACCCTCTCCGGCGCCACCCTTTTGGGCACCAATACGGTGACCGGGACGCTTAATTGGGCCACCGGCACCGTGGGCAGCACCTCGGGCAACGGGGCGCTCACCGTGGCCCCGGCGGGCCTAGTGGTCCTGGGCGTGAGCAATAATAATACGTCCGTCACGCTATACAACCTAAGTCTGATCAATAACGGCGAGGTGCTCTGGCTGTGCGGTTATGTTTACTGCCCCGGTTCGACCATCACCAACAACAACCTCTGGCTGGTGCAGGGAGGCTATTACATGACGGACGGCACGTTCGTGAATAATGGCCTCATCAAACAGACCTCCGGCGGCAGCGTGATCAAGAACCCGCTTTTCATCAACAACGGCACGGTGGAGGCGGAGGCCGGGACGCTCTACTTGGAAAGCGGCGGCACTTTCGCCGGCGCCTATAACGCCGCAGCCGGCGCCGCCATCGCCTTTGCCGGCGGCAGCAATACTCTCAATACGCTGGCCGGCCTGCCCAATTTCACCGGGCTGGGTTCCTTCCTGTTCAGCGGCGGCACACTCTTCATGAACAATGACATTGACCCCGCCTTGCAGTTGACAGGCGGGACGGTCCTGCTCGGGACCAATTTCCAGAATGGCGGCATGATCAACAATTTGGCCATCCACGGTTCCATGCTCGGCGGCACCAATACCGTCACCGGAAGCCTCACGTTCACGGGCGGTACCATCAACGGACCGTTGACGGTGGCCAGCAACGCCAGTTTGACTTTTTTGCCGGGCCAATTATCTGTCTATAACACCGCGGCCATCACGAATTTTGGCTCGGTGTTTTGCCCCTCTAATACGGCCTCTTTCTATGCTGAAACCGCCTCGGTCTGTTTTGTGAACAACGGCCTTTGGCTGGACCAGGGCAGTTCCGATTTCTACGGTAGCGGCGCAGCGACTTTTGTCAATAACGGCATTTACCGCAAGGAAGGCTCCACCTGGGAGACCTCCTTCGACATACCCCTCATCAACAACGGCTTGTTTGATGTCCGCACGGGATACGTTTACCTCGAAGATGGCGGCGTGCTGGGCGGCACTTTCAACGTGGCCGTTCAGGCTTACCTCACTCTGGATGGCGGCAACTTCACGGCCGGCCTTCCCCCCGCCAATTTCACCGGGACCGGCTCCGTGGAGTTTTACGCAACCCTCACCCTGACGAATTACGTCATTCCCAGCCTGCCGTTGACCGGCGGGACGGTCCTGCTCGGGCCGAATTTCCAGCGCAACGGCGCTATCACCAACTTGACCCTTGCCGGCGCGGCTTTGGGCGGCACCAATTTCGTCAGCGGCACCCTCAATCTCGGCGCCGGCAGTTCGGTGTCCGGTTCCTTGACGGTGCTGTCCAACGGCCTGTTGACCATTTCTGGAACCAGTTCCAGTTCCGTCTCGTTCCAGACCGGGGCCAAGCTCATCAATCAGGGCGTGGTGGATTGGACGGGCGGCGAGATTTACACCTACCCGGCCACCGTCATCACCAACTTTGGCCTCTGGCTGGTGGAAACCGACAATCAGATCTACAACGGCTACTATTATTACAACTATCCCAACACCCCCTTCTTCAATCCGGGGACCTTTGCCAAAACCACCACCACTGGCGCGACCACTTTCTACGGCATTGCCTTCCTCAATTCCGGCACTCTGAATATTCAGTCCGGCTCGGTCAATTTCGCCACCGCCAACTATGACACCAACTCGGTCGCCTACGCGCAGACCGGCGCAACCCTGGCCTTCGGCGTCAGTGCGCCCAATCTGGCCGGCCGGTTGATTCTCTCCACTAACCTCAGCTTGGATGGCACCCTGGAGGCTGATCTTCTCAATGGCTACGCACCCACCCTCGGCGACGAGGTATCGGTCATCTCCTTTGGACCGGCGTCAAGAACGGCTTTCACCGATCTTGTCCTGCCCCCTCTCACCGGCATGACCTGGGATGTCGAAGCCGGCGCCTCCGGCGTCAATTTGCGCGTGGTTCCGGCGGTGGCCACGACCAGCCGCCTGCAAATCAGCGGGACGGTCCGGGACGCCAACAACAATCCCATTACCGGCCTCACCGTTTATGCCGCTCAAACCGGCGTCACCAACTTGATTCAAAACGGCAGTTTTGAAGTTCCTCTGGCCTCACCCGGCGCGGGTGATAATCTCTATCCGTCCGGCGCCACCAACGTCCCGGGTTGGACGGTAGTCGGCCCGACCAACGACAACATCGCCGTTTATTACAATAATTGGCTGGGTCCGGCCGAGGACGGGACGCAATACTTTGATCCCACCGGCTCGACTGGCGGCGCTGGCATCTCCCAGACCTTCCCCACCGTGGCCGGCACGGCCTACCAACTGGTCTTCTATCACGGAACCTACAACCATCACGGACTCAACGCCGTCCTGGGTGTCACCATTGACACTAACTATTACACTTTCGGCGAAACGGACGGCTCCAATGGCAGTCTCGACTGGCGGCGCGTGGTCATTCCTTTCACCGCTTCTTCCAACCAGACGACCTTGACCTTCTCGGACCTGACCGGCTTCAGCTCGGACGGTGGTCTTGTGGATAATGTCCAGGTCATCCCGCCCGGCTTCGGCACGGTGGCGCAGGCGACGACGGACACGGACGGGAATTACCAGATGACCGTCCCCAACGGCACGTTCCGAGTCGGCGTGGACGGCCTGCCCGGGGCGGGATACAACAACGTGCCGGAGCAATTGGTGGCGCTGAACGGCAACAACAATACGGCGGTCAATTTCACCACCACGCCTCTTGCGGGGGGCCAGTTCTTTAGCATCACCACCTCGGTCAATCCGCCGGCCTTGGGCACCGCCTCCGGCGGGGGCACAGGTTTTCACATGGGCGCGCCGGTGACGGTCAGCGTGGTGCAGAATGCCAATCCCCTTCCCTATTTCTTTGCCGGCTGGGCGGAGAATGGCGTCCTGGAAAGCACCAATGTCAACTACTCGTTCACCGCCTTCCGCAACCGCAGTCTGGTGGCCAATTTTGCCCTGCCCGGCCTGGTGGTGGCCGCTTCCAATAATCCGCCTAGCGACGGCGGGGTGAGCGGGGCCGGCATTTACACCTACAACACCACCAGTGTCCTCACCGCCTTCCCTTTGCCCGGCTATAAATTCATCAACTGGACGGAGAACGGCGTGGTCGTCAGCGCCAACAACCCTCTCAGCACCCTCATTCTCACCAACGAATTCCTGGTGGCCAATTACGGGGACGCCAACCCAATCCATGTCGTGACCATCTCCAGTTCGCCCGCCGGCCTGACCACGGGCACCGGCGCCGGCAGCTATACCAACGGACAAACCGCTATTATCACCGCGCCCTCCGCCTTGACCAATTCCGGCGCCTTCTATGTCTTCCAAGGCTTTACTCTGGCCGGCTCCCCCGTCACTTCCGCCGCCTCCTTCAGCAAATCCTTCTCCACCTTCGACCCGGCCACCCTGACCTACGTGGCCGTCTATCAACTCTTTCCTCTTCAGCCTCAGATTATTGCCGTCCGCGACAATTATCCCAATCCCGTTCCGGCCACCACAGGTTTCCTCTTGACGTTCCAGTTTGACCGCAGCATGCGCACCAATCCCGCGCCTCTGGTCCTCCTCACCAACGCCGCCCCCAACGCCGTGCAGGCGACCGTGGGCGCCAACGGTCTCTGGACGACTACGGCGATCAGCAACGACACTTATCAAACACCGGGCATCACCTTCGGCAACGGAATGGATGGCAACGTCCAAGTGGACGTATCCGGCGGGCAGGATATTTACGGTCATGCCATTTCCACCCCGACCAATGTCCTCAACCTGGTGGTGCATTCCACGAAGCCGTTGCCGCCCGGCGTCGCCATCACCAGCCCCGCCAATGGCGCCCTTTTGAGCGCCAGTCAGAGTTTTGCCATTGGCGGCACGATCACTTCCACCAATTTCAGCGGGGGTGTGGTGGATCTCTATGCCAACGGCGTGTTGTTGGGGGTCGGGGTGTTGAGCGTGCCGCCGGCGTCGTTTAGCTTCACCGTGAACAGCGGGCTGGCGGGCGGAAGTTATGCGCTGATGGCGGTGGCGGTGGACGCCAGCGGCTTGACCGGCACCTCGTTGGTAACCCATGTCACGGTCAACAATCCCGGCTCGACCCTGATTGATTTTGAGGCGCTGGATGCCTCCGCCGGGCCGGTGGGAGGAGCGATCTTAAGCAATTATTTGGCCGGGTTTGGGGTGACGGCGGCGAATGTCACGACCGGCACGAGCCTGGTCGCGGCCAATGACCAGGTGTTTTTGGGCGGGGGCGTGGTGCAGGCCTCGTCGGGGGACAATTTCCTGGCGCAGACCGGCGCCAACGGCGCGGTGTCCTACACCTTGTTGTTTTCCCAACCCTACGCCAGTGTGAGCTGGGTGCGTCCGGAGTTACTGGCGGGAACGACCGGGGCCGCCCGGCCGGGCTGGCGGGCTCATATACTGGACAGCCAGGGCAACGACCTCGGATCGGCCGGGGAAAACGCCCTCGGCAGTTTTACCAATGTGCCGGCGGCGCGCTTCACCTTGCTGGGGCACACCGCCACCCAGAGCGTGGCCGCCAACATTGCCGCCATCCGCTTCGACGGCGACAACCAGGGCCTCAGTTCCCTGGACACGCTGCCGCTGGATGATTTGTTGCTCTCCACGATGCCGCCGAATACGACACTGACGGTAACTTTGGCTTTGACCAACACGGGAACGTCCTTCCCAGCGCCGGCGCAACTGGGATTGTCCGCATTGGCGACCAACAGCCTGGGGATGACGGTCACCGAGGTGGATTTTTACGAGGGATCCAGTTTTGTCAGCAGGGTGACGCCCAGCAAGGGCGCGGCGGCGTTGACGTTGTATGATCTGGCGGCCGGGAGTTACCAGTTTACCGCCGTGGCCTCGGACGCCTCAGGGGCCGTGAGCAGCTCGCCTCCGCTGTCCGTCTTGGTGACGCCGGTGACGGGGTTGAGCGTGATAAACTTTGACGTGTTGAACACCTCGGCGGGTTCGGTCGGTGGAGCCGCCTTGAGCAATTACCTGGCAACCTATGGGGTGATCTTGAGCAATGTCACGGTGGGAACCGCCATGGAGGCGGTCAATGGCGGTTTGGTCACGGGCAGTGGCGGCGCGGTGGCGTCGTCCCCGCCAAACTATTTCACCCAGGCGGGATTGAACCAGCCGGTGACTTTTACCCTGGCATTCCAGTCCCCGCTCCAGGCTTTTGGCTTCACCCGCGTGGCCTTGCTGGCGGGAGCGGGCGGGGTCTCCCATCCGCAGTGGACGGCGACGCTCCTGGACGCCAACGGCGTTGCGTTAGGTTCGGCCGGGGAGAACTTGATCACGAGCGCGACCAACGTGCCGGCGCGCTCGTTTGTCTTGACAGGGTTGAACGGCGACGGCATCGCCTCAGTGCGGTTTGACTCCGACAGCCAGAGGACGGCCGCCTTCTCCGCGGTTTTGCTGGATGACTTGATCATGAACGGGACCAGCGCCATCCCGATGCCGGCGGCGTTGTCCGTGTCGTTGGTGACGAGCCTGCCGGTCACAGGCACCAGCCAGGCGCCGGTGACCGACACTTTGACCGCGACCGTCTCGAATAATTTGGGAACCAATTATTCGGTCTCCTTTTATGCGGGTCCGAACTTGGTGGGGAGCGTGAGCTACCCTTCCAACAGTGTGACATTGAGCAATGTGCTGGCGGGCACTTACGTGCTGCGCGCACAGGTGGTGGACAATTCCGGGGTGACGGCCTTTTCCAGTCCGAAGACCAACACCGTGGCGGTTACGGGCGGCAATTCGCAGGTGGTGAATTTTGACTCGCTCAACGCGGCCAAGGGAGCCGTGACCGATGGTCTCTTGAGCAATTATTTGGCGGGATTTGGAATAACGGTGGCGACCAATATCAGCCCCGGCACAACCCTGGCGGTGGAGAACCAGGCCGCCATCAATGGCGGCGCAGCGGTGGCCGCGTCCTCCCCGCCCAATATCGTCACGCAGATTGGCTCCAGCGGACCGGTGAGCTACACGGTGAATTTTTCGACGCCGCTGACCAATTTCGGTTTCACTCGGCCGGAGCTGCTGGCCAGCCCGTTTGTCAGCCATCCGGCCTGGCAGGCCACGGCGTTTGACGCGGCCGGCGTCGTGCTGGGCCAGGCGGGAGAAGGGTTGATCGGAAGCTACACCAATGTGGGCGCGCAGGCCTTCAATTTGAACGGGCCGGGAATCGCCAGCGTGCAATTCGCCTCCCTGGGATCGGGGCTGACCACCTTCAACGCCATGCTCGCGGATGATTTTGTGTTGACAACCAACGCCTCCGGCGTCAGTTTCCCGCCGGCCGTGGCCATCACCTCGCCGCCAACGGGGCTGCAATTAACCTCGCCCGTCACCCTCACCGTCACAGCCCAGGCGGCGGATCCGGCCGGGATCGCGTCCGTGAGTTTCTACGCCAACGGCGCATTGATCGGGTCCGCCGCAGCCAGTCCCTATGCCGTGCCGTGGGCCAATCCGGGCGTGGGCGGCTATGCGTTGACGGCGGTGGCGCTGGACAAAAACAGGCTGAGCCGGACCTCGCCCGTGGTCAATGTCACCATCCTGCCGTCGGCCTTTGTCTTTGGCATCCTCACGCCGCCCGTCAGCCAGACGGCCAAGGTGGGCAGCAGCGTGACTTTCTCCGTGGCGACGACTGGGACCGGCGCGGTCACTTATCAATGGTACCAGAATGGTTCGATGCTGGCAGGACAGACCGAGTCCGCGTTGACCTTGTTCCCGGTCAACGCGGGAGATGCGGGAAGCTACACGGTGACGGCGACGAGCGGAGGAGTGACGCTGACCAGTTCTCCCCCAGCCGTATTGACAGTGGCGCAACCGCCCGTGATCACGACGCCGCCTCTGGGGCAGACGGTGCCGATCGGGGCCAACGTGGTTTTGAGCGTGGCGGCCAGCGGAGACGGGCCGTTCAACTATCAATGGCTGTTGAATGGGGCCGGCATACCAGGGGCGACCAACAGCACCTATTCGATCCTGGCCGCGCAGCCGTTGAATTCGGGGAGTTTTCAGGTGGTGGTGGGCAATGCGGTCGCCTTTGTGGAGAGCGCGCCGGCGGTGGTGCTGGTGCTGTCCGGCAACGGCGCGCTGCCCGCGGGGAACAACGATAATTTCTCCAACCGCATCAGCATCAACCCGCTGCTCGGGCCGGTGGAGGGGAACAATCAGAGCGCGACCTCCGAACCAGGCGAGCCGCGGCACGACGGCAAACCGGGGGGCAAATCAATATGGTACACCTGGCAGGCCAGCTTTACCGGGGTCATTTCGCTCACCACCCAGGGCAGCGACTTCGAAACGCTCCTGGCGGTTTATACCGGGAACAACCTGACCAACTTGACGCCGGTGGCGGCGGACGACGATTCAGGCCCATTCTGGTCCAGCCTGGTGCAGTTCAATGTCACGGCGGGAACCAACTACCAAATCGCGGTGGACGGATTCCAAGGGGCGTCGGGAGATGTGGTGCTGGGAATGCCATCCGGCACGGCCTACCGGGTGTTGCCCCCGGGTTCCGGCAACGGCGTGCCGGTGATCACCAATCAGCCGGCCAGCCAGTTGGTCCCGGCGGGAACCAATGTCACCCTGCGCGTTGGCGCGTCAAACGCGCTGACTTATCAATGGTTTTTCCAGGGTGCCCCAGTGGGTGTTGGCGGGACGGGGAGCAGCCTGGTCATCACCAATGTTCAGGACGGTTCGGTCGGCTTGTACGACGTCCTCGTGGCCAACGCGGTCGGGTCCGTGAAAAGCGAGCAGGCCATTTTGCAAATTGCCGCGCCCAACCAGCCCGGCGCGGGTGGCTTTGCCCAATCCCAGTTCGGGAACGCCGTGTATTTGGCTGGGCTGACGACCAACAAGACCTCCGTATCGCGTAAGCCGGCCTCGGGAGGCGGCGACTCACGCGGCTACAGCGTCTCGCAGGTCTTCAGCACGGTGGGAGCAACCAAGGAGCCGGGCGAGCCGAACCATTGCGGCCAGGCTGGCGGCGCTTCGGAATGGTTTGTTTATACCGCGCCGATCACCAACGGAACGGCAACGCTGGACGTCAATACAGCAGGGAGCACCTTCAACACCATTTTGGCAATTTATACGGGGCCGGGAACCAACTTTGCCAGCCTCATTCCCCAGGGCTGCGGCTTCGTCACCAATTACCAGAAGCAAGGCCAGCCAAACGTCGTTATCCCCGGCGTGCTCCCAGGAACCAGGTTCTACATCGCCGTGGACGGATACCAGGGAGCGAGCGGCACGGTGCAACTCCACATCGGCCTGGGCGCGGCCCCCTCGCTGGTCTCCCCGCCGGTGAGTCAGTTTGTGATCGCCGGGAGCAATGCCACTTTCAATGTCACGGCCATCGGGAGCACCAACTTCGGCTATCAGTGGCAGTTCAACAGCGTGAGCATCGCCAGTGCGACCAACTCCAGCTACACCGTTACCAACGCCTCAACCACGAACGCCGGAAGCTACACCGTGATCGTCAGCAACGTGGTGATGACGGTCACCAGTGCGCCGCCCGCGACCCTCACCATCCAATCCGCCCCAGCCATCACGGCGCAGCCCGCCAACCAAACCGTCTTTCTGGGCCAGAAAGCGGGATTTGCGGTGACGGTGGTCGGAGTCAACAGCAAGGCCAACCCGCTCGTCTATCAGTGGTACTACGGCAATTACACTAATAAAACCCCGGTGGCCGGCGCGACCACTTCCACCCTGGCCTTCCCGGCGGCGCAATACACCAACAACGGGAGCTACTTCGTCACCATTACCAATAGTTACGGCAAGACCAACAGCGCCCTGGCCGTGCTCACGGTTGTGGACACCAACCTGCCGGCGGTGGCTTTCAGCGCGCCGCCCAACAACTTCACCACCAACGCCGGCACAGTCACCGTCACCGGCACAGCCTCCGACAAGTATGCGGCGCTGGCCAGTGTGCAAGTGGAAGTCAATCAGAATGGCTTCCAAACCGCCTCTGGAACGACCAATTGGACCAAAGTCGTGTCGCTCGTTCCCGGCACCAACATTATTACCGCGCAGAGCGTGGATCTGGCCGGCAACAAGTCGCCGGCCAACACCCTCCGCCTCATCTATCTGGCCAGTTCGCGGCTGATCGTCCAGACCAACGGCGTGGGCAGCGTGACCAGCGCCAGCGGAGCCACCAACGGCGCGTCCCTGGTCATCGGCCGCAATTACACCATTCTGGCCGCGCCGGGCGGCAACTATCTCTTTACCAATTGGACCAGCGGCGCCAGTCCCGGCCCGCTCACCAATTATCCGGGCGGTCCCAGCCTGACCTTCCTCATGTTCACCAACATGATCTTGCAGGCCAACTTCGTGACCAACCCGTTCCCGGCGGCGGCCGGAGTCTATAACGGACTGTTCTATCCCGCCGGCCGCGTGACCGAGGCCAGCTCGGGCTTTGTCTCAGCCGCTGTTTCCAGCAACGGCACTTACTCCGCCAAACTCCTGCTCGACGGCGGGTCAAACTATTTCAGCGGGGCCTTTGACTTGACAGGCACCGCGCAAACCAACCTCACCCGCTCGCCGGTCAGCGTCACCTTGAACCTTCACCTTTATCCTGCCGACGCCCGCATGACCGGCTCGGTGAGCATGAGCAGCGGGGCCGCGGGCTGGAATTCGGCGATCCTGGCGGACCGGGCGGTCTTCAGCGCCAGCGCCAACCCGGCCACGAACTATGCCGGGCAATTTACCCTGCTTCTGCCGCCGGGGACCCTCGCGCCGGACGGCTACGGTTACGCCGCCATCACCAATTCCCTGGGCGGCATCTCCACCGGGGTCGGCGCGCTGGCGGATGGCTCGTCCATCTCCTGGGCCATGCCGATTGCCCAGGATGGAAGCATCCCGCTCTATCAATCCCTTTATTCGAGCCAGGGAAGTTTGCTGGGATGGATCATTTTCACCAACGACCCGCCACAGAACGTGTCCGCCGACAGTTGGGTCAGTTGGATCAAGCCGTCCGTTCCCGGTACGCTCTATCCGTCCGGCTTCACCAACCTCAGCCTCACGGGCGTGCTCGGCTCGCCCTTCACCAACACGCCGGGCGCGCCGGTGCTGGACCTCACCGACGCCACCCTGGTCTTGAGCGGCGGCAACCTGGCCAGGGGCGCCCTGACCTTCACCAACCTCAACCTCACCGGCAACACCCTGACCAACCTGGCCAAGGGAACGAGTTTCGGAGAAACCAACTACCTGGTCCTTGCGATCAATACGAACAACGGCCTCGTCACCGTTACCTTCCAAGCCACCGGCGCGAAAACCAACACCACCGCGCGTGGGGCCGTGCTGCAAAACCAAACCAACGCCCTGGGCGCCTTCCCCGGCACCAACCAAACCGGCTCGTTTATTCTGCATTAAATCCATGTGTTCGCGGGGAACTTTTTTTGCAGGGCGGGTTTGAGCTTGGGATAGACGCTGGCTTTGAAGGCGGGCCAGTCGAGCGTGGATTCCAGGCGCTTGCCGTCGGGGGCGCAGAGCCAGAGCTTGACCGGCAGCCGCCCTTCGCAGATTCGCGGATGCTCTTTCAGCCGGAAAATCTCGTGCAATTTTACGTTCGCTTCCGGGGAGTTGGGCCAGCCATCGTCGTCGCGGGTTTCTTCGGGATAGAGAAGTTTCAGCTTCTTTTCGTCGAGCCAGGCAATGGCGGCGGGGGCCAGTTCGTTCAGCCACTCCAGGCGGTCCTTGCCCATGAAGTCATAAAACGCATCGCGCAAGGGAGCGGCCTGGGCCTCCTTGGCCAGGGTCAGGCCGGAAAAGGCGCGGGCCAGGCATCCGGTGATGGCGGCGGCGTCCATCGGCGGCAGTTCCAGCTCGGGCATGACGGTGGCGGCCAGGTTGAGCCGGGCGATGGTCTGCTTGATTTCATGGTTGAATAGCGGCAGTTCGAAATAGTCTTTACTGTAGGCCTCGGCCAGGCAGCGGCCCGCCGCGGCGGGATCGGTCTCGCGCGGGTGTTCGTGCTGCAGCACCAGGTCGTGAAAGCGGATGAGTTTGACCGCGCTCACGCGCCGATGGGTCCTGTCAAATAGATGCTCGACGGCGGCGCTCATCTGGCTGGGATAGGTTTCCTCGATCCATTCCCGTTTCACCGCGGTCGCCAGGCTGAGCAAAGTCATTTGCCCGGTCCGCCCGGAGACTTCGCGGATGGAGGCGGCGACAAACAGCGGCGCTTCCTGCACCACGCTGTCGCGCACCAGCACGCCGGAGCGGCCTTCCGTCAGATCGCAATCCAGCGTCCCCTGGTCCCGGCGCTGGCAAAGCTGGTCAATAAAACCGGCCATAAGGCAGCGCGGCAGCGCCTCCTCGTTGCGGGCGGGAGCGTTGGGCTGATTCTCCTTCAGGCTGCGGCCGGCGATTTGGAGAATTTGCTCAAAGGTCTGCTCCACCTGCCGGGCGATCTGGGCATGAACGCCGTAGCGGCGGCATTGTTCCACGTTGAAATGGTTGTTTTTGGCAAATTGAAACGCCCGCATCAAAGTAAAAAAATCCGATTCCGCGCTGGCTTCAAATAATTCGCGCGCTTCCGCGATGTGTTTGTCGTCCCGTCCGAGCCGGGCCAGCAAATCCCGCCCGCTGACCAGCGCGGCGCAGAGCGCGGCGGCAGAGACGCAGCCCAATCGGGAGGCTTCCACCAACATGCGCGAATAGCGCGGGTGCATGGGCAGCCGCAGCATCTGCCAGCCAATCGGCGAAAGGTCCGAATTGCGGATTGCGGATTGCGGATTTCCGCCTTCGCTCCGCCGGGCGGAGCTACGGCGGACAAGGCGGATTGTCCCATCAGTTCCATCCGTCCCGTTCTTTCCATTGGTCTCCTCTACGGCCCCCAAAGTGCGCAGGAGCTTTTCCGCGCGGGCGACCGCCTGCGGATCCGGCTGGTCCAGCCAGTCGAACCGGGTGGCGTCGGCAATGCCCAGGGAATGCAGCAGGAGCACCACCTCGGCCAAATCGCTGCGCTGAATTTCCGGCGTGTTGCGCTGCGCCCGGTTTAAGTGGCCGCTTTCCGTCCAGAGCCGGTGGCAGACGCCGGGGGCGGTGCGTCCGGCCCGGCCGGCCCGCTGCTCCGCCGAGGCCCGGCTGATCGGTTCGAGCAGGAGCGTGCCCAGGCCCCGTTCCGCGTCGTAACGCGCCACCCGGGCCAGGCCGCTGTCAATCACATGCACAATCCCGTCAATCGTCACCGACGTTTCCGCCACATTCGTGGAGACGATCAGTTTGCGCAGGCGGCTGGGCGCGAACGCCCGGTCCTGCTCCTCCGGCGGCAGCTCGCCGTGCAGGGGCATCATGGCCAGCGGCTCCCCCAGCCGCGCCGCCCGGCAGGCCGCCAGCGTCGCATTGATTTCCGACATGCCCGGCATGAAAACCAAAATGTCGCCGCGATCCCCGGCCGCTACGATGCGCTCCACCGCCTCGCAAGCCTGCTCGGAAATGGGGCGTTCATCCGGCAGGTCAAGATGGCGGATTTCCACGGGAAACGCCTTCCCCTCCGAAACCAGAACGGGACAGCCCCCCAGATATTTGGCCACAGGCTCGGCTTCCAGCGTCGCCGACATGACGACGATCTTGAGGTCCGGCCGGCGCGTTTGTTGCAATCGTTTGGCCAGGGCCAGGGCCACGTCGCTCAACAAATTGCGCTCGTGAAATTCATCGAAGATGACCACCCCAATGTCGCTCAAGCCGGGGTCGTCCTGCAGCCAGCGCAGGAGAATCCCTTCGGTGACAAAACAGATGCGGGTGCCCAGGCTGGTCCGGTCGTCAAACCGGATTTGGTAGCCGACTTCCGCGCCGAGAGGGCAGCGCCGCTCCCAGGCCACCCGCGCGGCCACAGCGCGGGCGGCGACGCGGCGGGGTTGGAGAATGACAATGCGGTCGCGGCCGGGAATGCCCGCCCCAAGGCGGCCGGGGTCATCGAGGAGCATCTGCGGGACCTGGGTGGTTTTGCCCGAGCCGGTGGGGGCGACGAGGACGAGGCAAGAATTACTCTTGACAGCATCCACAATCCCGGAATGAATTTGCCAGATGGGAAGGGAAGATTGCACGCCGCCAATTCATTTGGGCCGGGGAAGATCAGCGCCGGTCCACCAGCAGCACCGCCAGCACCACCCCGGAAAAGAGCAGCAGCAACCCCGACGGCATGAATTTCGAGGTCTTCAAGTAACGCGCACAGAAGACGACTGCCAGAATACCCAGGATAATTTCCGTGATGTAAAACGGATGGATGATCCCGGTGGCGCAAAGGGCCAGCAGCGCCGCGAACAGAGCGGAAGTAACCAGCGAAATCTTGCTGCCGGCCTTGACGAAGCCAACCAACCCGCCGGCCACGAGCAAGGTGACATAAATCCAAAGCGCAATCATGGCCAGCGGTGGAGCGATGGGTGGAACCATCGGCGGAGTGATCGGCGTCGCAGGGTTCATGGCGGATAATTAAACTGATTTCCTGCTCCAAAATCCCCCCACGGCAGGGCGAGACTCTGTCGAGCCGAAACTCGATTTCTTCCGATTTGATCCTCGCCTCAACCCGCCCAAATTGACCTTGATCTCGGCGGCGGCGTTCCACAGATTGTCATTGAATAACGATTTACTCACGGCGCAGCAATGTCCGGCATCCCCAGCCATCTTTCAAGGCTGTTTTTTCCGTTTTGTCTCTCATCTTTCACAATTCACTCCAGCCTGGCCCGGCAAACGCCCGCCGGAAAATTGGTCCAACACATCCAAATTCAAGGTTTTGGGTCATTTGGTCATTTGAAATGGCTTTGGAAAAATAACTTGATTAGGTTTGATTAGGCTTGATTGCGGGCTCTGCTCCGGCAGGAGGCGGCGCGATGGCCAAGGCCGGATGTCCGTGCTGTTCCCAAAATCCCCGCCCAACGGAAGCAAAGGCAAGCCGGGAACGTGAAAAATGAGGAGGCTCAAGAACCAGGCCAACAGAGAAGGCAAAGGGAACCGCGAAACACGCCCAATACGCGAAACCGGATTCCTTGCGCCCTTCACGGGAAGGCCGCTGCGCCGGCTGGTGCCAGGCTGAATGGACCCGCCCCGACTCGACGCGGCAACGGCGCGGCATCACGGCTCCAGCGGTTAACCGGTTGCTCCCATTGGCGGGAACCCTCAAAGGGCCCATCAACCATACCCAGTTCCCAGGCCTGACCCTTTCACTTTCATTATGGGCAAAGCCGGGAAAACGCTTGCAATATGGCAAATCTTTCCCACAATCAGCCTCAGATTTGGCCGGGGTTCTCTCGTTTTTTTATGCCCAAAGCGACCATGATTCTGGATACGGCGGCAATGGAGCGCGCGTTGACCCGCATCGCCCACGAAATCGCCGAGCGCAACGACCACAGCGCCGAGGTGGCGCTGGTGGGGATTCATCGCGGCGGCGTCTTCCTGGCGCGGCGCCTGGCGGGGCTGCTTTCCGCGATCTGGACGCAGACGGTGCCGGTGGGCAGCATGGACATCGGGATGCACCGGGATGATCCGGACCGGCAACCAGCCCCCACCATGCAGCCGACGGTTATTCCGTTTGATGTCACCGGCAAGACGGTCATTCTGGTGGACGACGTTCTGTTTAGCGGGCGCACGATCCGGGCGGCGCTGGATGCCATCATGGATTTGGGCCGGCCCAAGCGAATTCAACTGGCGGTATTGATTGACCGCGGCCATCGCGAGTTGCCGATCAAGGCCGACTTCGTGGGAAAAAACGTCCCGACGGCGATGGACGAGCGCATTTGCGTGCGCTTCCGCGAAGAAGGCGGCCCGGACGAGGTCACGCTGGAGAAGAAGGAAGGGGCATGAGCTGGAACCGCAAACATCTTCTGGACATTCAGTCGCTCACCGCGGAGGAAATCGTCACCGTGTTGGACACGGCGCGGGCCTTCAAGGCGGTGGGGGAGCGGGCCATCAAGAAGGTGCCGGCGTTGCGCGGCAAGACCGTGGTCAATTTGTTCGTCGAGCCGTCCACCCGCACGCGCATCAGCTTTGAGCTGGCGGCCCTGCGGCTGACGGCGGATGTCATCAATTTCAGCGCGGAAGCGTCCTCGCTGAAAAAAGGGGAGACGCTCAAGGACACGGCGCGCAATCTGGAGGCCCTCAACGCGGACATCATTGTGATGCGGCACAGCGCGAGCGGGGCGCCGCATTTTCTGGCCCGTTTTTTGCACGCCAGCGTGGTCAACGCCGGGGACGGGGCCCATGAACATCCCACCCAGGCCCTGCTCGACGCGTTCACCGTGCGGGAGAAGAAAGGGAGGATCGCGGGGCTGAACGTGACGATTTTGGGGGACATTTTATACAGCCGGGTGGCGCGCTCGAACATCTGGGCCTTGACCAAGCTGGGGGCGAGCGTGACGCTGTGCGGCCCGGCCACGCTGGTGCCAAAAGTGTTCGAGCAGATGGGCTGCCGTGTCACTTATAATGTGGACGAGGCGATCGAGGGGGCGGACATCATCAACCTGCTGCGCATCCAGCACGAGCGGCAGCGCAAATCCATGTTTCCCGGCATTGGCGAATACACGAGCCTTTTCGGGCTGACCAAGGCGCGCCTGGCCCGGACCAAGCCGGAGGCGCTCATCATGCATCCCGGGCCGATCAACCGCGGGGTGGAAATAGACAGCGAGATCGCCGATTCCAGCCGGTCGGTCATCCTGGACCAGGTGACCAACGGCCTGGCCGTGCGCATGGCGGTGCTGTTTCTGATCAACGGCGGCAAAGGGCCGCAGGAAGTGGCGGCGTAAGGAATCAAGTTGCCATAGGAGAAACAAAGGGTAAATTCAAGGCCATGAGCACGATTCAAGAAATCGAAGCCGCCATCCAGTCTTTGCCGCCGAAAGAGAGGGAGAAATTGATCAAGGATTTGCCTTCCATTCTGCCCGAACTGGATGGGGATGCCGAATGGGATCGTCTCATTTCCGATCGGTCTCCCCGCCCCGCGCTCACCGAACTTGGCGATGAGATTGAGGCGAAGATGAAAGTCAATCCGGCGCAATTTCCCGAGATGGTCGAGAAGGACTTTGAGCAGCCCTCGTGAAATCGCGGGGCATACCAGCCTTCTGGAACGCTTATCACGCGCTGCCAGACGGCATCAAAGAGGCGGCCCGGTCAGCTTACCGGAAATTCTGCGAGAATCCCGCTCAACCTTCGCTGCAACTGGAGCGGTTGAGGTCCGATCCGCGTTTTTGGTCAGTGCGTGTCACGCGGGATTATCGGGCGGTTGCTCAACGCTTCGAAGGCAATGCCTGGGTATGGGTTTGGATTGGCAGCCACAAAGATTTCGACAGGCAATTTCCCAAGTGATGAGCCTCTTTCCAGCGCCATCTCGAATTAGGAGACGATTTCCTCGCTCAAAACCAGCGACAAAGACCCCCGTATCAATGACGGCGGTCTTCATCCCGCACGCGACGCAACGCGCTTTTGACGATGGCAGCCGCCTGCCGGGCCGTTTCCTGGCCTGCCGGCGCCTGGCGCAAAAGCCGGTCCACCTCCCGTTTGCCGGGCGCTTTGACGGGCCGGATCAGCAATCCTCCCTCGCCCAGGTCGAACACATTCAATGGTCCGCCACGCTCCAGCCCTTCGCGCCGGCACCAGTCCAGGGGGAACACGGTCTGGCGCTTTTCGGTCAACGTCATGGTCGTCGTTTTCATGGTAATAGTCTATTACCTTTTCCGTTCCTTGGTCAACCTCACCCCTCCTTGCGCGGGAGCGGGCGCAGATGAACGATGGTCGCCCCGCATCCGCCGTAGTGGGCCGCGGCCAGGGAATAGCGCGCCACTTGGGGATGCCGCGAGAGGATGGCGTGGACGCTGCGCCGCAACTGGCCCACCCCTTTGCCGTGAATAATGCGCAGTTCCAGCAGGCCGCGTTCCTGGCAGGCGGCCAGCCAGTCGGGAACCAACGCGCCAATGTCGCGCGGCCGGAAGGTGTGCAAATCCAGCACTCCATCCAGCGGCAATTCGACGGGGGCATCGCCCAGAGGACTGTCAGGTGGCACGGCAGCGGACACCGGCTTTTTGTTGGAAACCATTCTTAATCGTAATCGTAATCGTAATCCTAATCTCTTTTGCGCCACTCCCGCCAGCCGGTTAAGCCGGATATTTCATATCCCCGCCGGAAGTTGCCACACCCTGAATGGTAGGGCGGCGCTGCCGCGCCGCCCTGAATCAGGGCGAAGCAGCAGCTTCGCCCTACCAGACTATGAAATGTCAGGGTTAAGCCTGGGCCGGCCGTTTGGGCGGCCCGGTGCTGGCGCGCACGATAATTTCGGTCGGCAGACGCCGCGCCTCGGGTTGCTCGCCGCGCAGCAGTCTCTCCATCATTTCCATCGCGGCCGCGCCCAGGCGCATTTTGGGCTGGCGCGCGGTGGTGAGGGGCACGCGAAAATGCTCGCCCATGAGCAGGTTGTCGAAGCCGGCCACGGAAAGGTCCCCGGGAATGTGCAGTCCTTGATTCAGAAAAACGCCGGCCGCGCCCATGGCGGACAAATCGCAGGCGCTCTGCACCGCGGTGATAAAGGGGGCCTCGCGCAGAATTTGGCGCGCGGCTTGTTCTCCTTCCTCCAGGGTCGTGCCGGCATTGAAGAGCAGGTGGTCGTCCCACTCCACCTCCGCTTCCCGCAAGGCGCGGCGATAGCCTTCCAGCCGTTCCTGGGCCCAGGGCGCGCTGGCGGGGCCGCACAGATACGCAATCCTCCTGTGGCCCAACTCCAGCAAATGCCGCGTGATCAGCGCGCTCCCGTGCAGGTCATCCGTTTCCACGTTGTGGAAATGGGCGCAAAAGGGAGCGCGGTGCCCCACGATCACGGCCGGGATGCGGCGCCGCGCCAGCTCCTCGTAAATGGCGGCGGTGGGCGCCAGCCGGTACACCGGGAATATGAAAAGTCCGTCCACCCGCCGCGAAAGGAGCCGGCGGATGACCGCCTCCTCGCGTTCGGGCACGTTGAGGTTGTGCGCCAGGATCAGATCGTAGCCCAGCTCGTGCGCCCGTTCCTCGATGGCGGGGACGGTGCGGGCGCAGATGGGATTGGCCACGGTGGACAGGACCAAGCCGAGCAGTTTGGTGGTGCGGTTGCGCAAGCCTTGCGCCATGGAATCGGGCACGTAACCCATCTGTTGGGCGAGCAATTGGAGGCGGGCCTTGGTCGGCGCGGCGATGTCGCTGGCCCCGCGCAAGGCCTTGGAAACAGTCGTGACGCAGACGCCCCCCTGGGCAGCGATGTCTTTGAGGCGGACCATGCGTTTGAATCATTCAAAGTTTAACCCGGATATTTCATATCCTTGGTGGACCATGCCACACCCTGAATGGCAGGGCGGTGCTGCCGCGCCGCCCTGAATTGGGGCGAAGCAGCAGCTTCGCCCTACCAAACTATGAAATAAACGGGTCAAGGAGCAACGCCCCGGCCCTCTTCCGGGGAGAAGGCCCCAGGGATGGCCATGCCATTCCGGGACGCAAAGCGGTTCACGCATAAAAACATCAAACCGCAAATTCAGAAAAACGAAAGGAAAAAAAGTGGTG
>Ga0326728_10002715_pt1 | contig 57795 bp, 42 predicted proteins | sample MB3enrmetagenome_FD_207602 | JGI IMG/M metagenome (GOLD analysis project Ga0326728, IMG submission 207602) | Lab enriched peat soil microbial communities from McLean, Ithaca, NY, United States - MB31MN | ecosystem: Environmental > Terrestrial > Soil > Wetlands > Peat | place: USA: New York... | reverse complement strand
GACCGGGCGTAATAAACGAACAATCAGCGATTTCCGTTCTTAGCTTTCCCGCACCTTGGGCGCCAGGTACTCGGGGCCGACGGGGTCGGGGACGGATTCGGCGACGATGCGGTCGATCTCGGCCATGGCGCTTGCATCGAGCTTCCATCCGAGCACGCCGGCGACGGCATCAAGCTGGTCAGGCCGCCGGGCTCCCCACAGGGCGACGCTGATGCCGGGGCGGTCGAGCACCCATCGGGCGGCCAGCTCCAGTACGGATTTGTCGTAGTGCTGGTGGGCAAACTCCGCCAACTCCTCGACGGCGGTGATGTATTGGGAGAAGCGCGGCTCACGGAACTTGGGATCGACGCGGCGAATGTCGCCCTTGTCGAAGCTCATGCCGCGCGTGACCCGTCCGCCCAGCAAACTGCGGCAGAGCGTGCTCCAGGTGAGGATGGCGACGTGATTTGCCGCGCACCAGGGAAGAATGGCCTCGTCAATTCCGCGCTCGAAGAGGTTGTAGGGCGGCTGATTGGAGGCGAGCGGAGCTACAGCGCGAAACTCCTCCATCTGGGCGACGCTGAAGTTGCTCACGCCCAGGGCGCGCACCTTGCCCTGGCGCTGAAACTCGGCGAGCACCGCGGCGGTTTCGGCAATGGGCGTGCGCGTATCCGGCCAATGCACCTGGTAGAGGTCAATGTAGTCGGTGGCGAGCCGGCGCAGGCTGGCTTCGAGTTCGATGCGCAGGCGGGCGGGCGTCGAATTGGCGAAGACGCCACGATCGGTCCAATCAAGGCCCACCTTGGTGGCGATGTAGAAATCCTCGCGGCGGCCGTGAGCGCGGATGGCGCGGCCGACGATCTCTTCGGCGTGGCCCTGTCCATAGATGGGCGCGGTGTCGATGAGGTTGATGCCGCGCTCGATGGCGCTGAGGCAGGTGGCGACGGCCACCTCGTCGGGCACTACGCCCCAATCCAGTCCGCCAATGGCCCATGTGCCCAGGCCGATGCGGGAAACCGTAACGCCGGCGATGGTGGTTGTCTCCATGGAAAACATTTTAATAGGGACCAGGGAACAGGGACTAGAACCGAGACCGTGTGCAGCGTTACTCAATATCATCCCCAAGTAAATTCGATTGGCGCCTGAATGTCGGGGTGAAGGCTATTGTGCACCGGGCAGGTGTGGGCGGCTCGCTCGAGTTTTTGCTTGTTTTCGGGGCTAATGGTGTGAGGTACATGGATTTTGACGTTCAGGCTCTTAATCATTCTCGGTGGCGCGGTTGTCATTTCCTTTTCTACGGTTGCCGTGCTTCCGGCGATGTCGAAGTTCAATGTACGGGCCATGATGCCCATAATTGTCAGTATGCAAGTGCCGAGCGCGGTTGCGACCAAGTCGGTAGGCGAGAAACTCTCGCCGCGCCCCTGATTGTCCTTGGGGGCGTCGGTGTTGAGCTCGGTTCCAGAGGAACTGTGGACTGCTTTACAGTGCAAGTCTCCCTGATATTCGAGTTGTATGGCAACCATCATTGCCTCCTTGAAGACATGGTTGGAACGGGCGCAGGCAGAAATGCGCTCACCTCCTATCAATCATAGGACACGAGCGCACTGTTGCGTTCAATAAGCCGAATGCCAACACAAAACAGTGCTTCAATCCGCGAGTCTTGCGGCTGATCTTGGAGTGGATGATACCTTGAATTAGCAGGTCTTGGATTTCTGGCAAGGCAGATTCATGAAGGATATCCATCCCCGAATGCGCAGGCCCATTCAACTGCTTCTACTGCTTGTGCCGCTCGCGGGCGCGTCGCTGGCCCATGCGCAGGGCGGGCCTCCGTTTATTACCGACGATCCCGGCACGCCGGGCAACCGGCACTGGGAGATCAACCTGGGCTGGATCGGCGACCACAATCCCGGGCTGGCCTATTACCAGTTGCCGGACTTCGACATCAACTACGGCTGGGGCGACCGCATCCAACTCAAGTACGAGCTGCCTATCGCAGCCGCCACGGACCAGAACAACACCAATAACGAAAACAACGGCGTGCGGGCCGGGCTGGGCGAGTCGCTCATCGGCGTGAAGTGGCGCTACTTTGAGCACCACACGGCGGGTGAACCCAAGTCCGACGAGAATATGACATTCTCGCTGGGCACCTATCCGCAGGTCTCCATCAACAACCCCACCAGCGCGGTGAGGCGCGGAATTGTGGAGCCGGGGCCGCAGTACTATCTGCCGGCGGAGTTCACGGCTAAATTGGGGCCTATCGATTTCAACGGCGAGGTCGGCCGGTGGATCGGCAACCGCAATGTGCCCAGCCGCTGGGGGCGCGGGCTGATTGCGGGGCACGAGTTCAGCGAGCGGCTGGAGCTGTACGGAGAGATTTACGATTTGCAGGACGTGAATCGCATCGACAACCAGCCCAAGCAGCGCGAGCTGACTGCGGATGTGGGCGGACGACAGACGCTGGACCACGCGGGTCATCTGCGGTTACTGTTCATGGGCGGACGTGCGATTCAGGCGGTGACGCGGCAAAACAGCGAACCGAACTGGATTGCGTATGTGGGTGTGCAGATCTTGCTGGGGCCGAGGGGGGCGAGCGCGACGAGCGCGAGATAGAATCGCCTCCCACTGCGCGAGAATCCGCCCCATCGTCAGATGGATGGAAACGGCAGCAGACGTAACCGCGTTCTCTTGGAATCTACGGAGAGCAAAGCGCCTGATTCCAGCGCGGACTTTCCCTCGGCCAAAGCCGAAAGAACGAGCTTGCCGATGCTATTGGGGTCCAAATCCTCTGAACGAATCTGCACGACACTTGGTTTTTGAAGCTTTGTAACTGCCAGAATTGCGCCGAAATCGAGGTCTTGAGTCAGAACCACATAGCCATGTGCGCTGGCATAGGCCATGATCTCCGTGTCTGGAGCGGTCGCCGCTCCAATCGCCGACCAGTGGATAGCTTCGACGCCTCCGCCGGACAAGAACTGTACCCAGTCCGGAGACAGATTCATGTCGATGAGCAGCTTCATGCCGTCGTCAGAACGACCTCGCGGTCTTCCGCCACCCATGCGGCATAGCGAAGAGCTTGCAAGATATCTTCGCGCTCCAGATAGGGATAGCTGGCGAGGAGTTCATCGATACTGTGTCCAGCTCCGATCTGGCCGACGATCATGCTGACGGTGACGCGCATCCCGCGAATGCAGGCCTTACCGCCCATGACCGCAGGATTCCGGGTGATGCGATCCATTTGTCCCATGTGCCCGCTCCCTTCCGAAGCCTATTGTGATGGTAGCCTCTTTGCGGCTGGATTTCAAAAGGCTGCCAGGGAATGTGGTTTCTCGGGGCCGACTATCCGGATGAACCAGCAGATCAGAGTGCGATACCGCTCTTCATTGCGTCCAGGCCTGCATAAATATAGTCCGTGTACAGATCCACGAGCAATTGTCTAACCGTGCCGTTTCGCACTCCGTTTTTATTGAGGAGCAGCGTGAGATCTTCGATGGTTTTCTGGTAGAGATTCTGAATACCTTCAGGGCTCCAGTCACGGCTGAGAACTGCGGTGGTTCGAACAGAGAGGTCTTCATCCTGATCGATCCAGTCATCGATCATTTGCATGAGAAGAGAGGTATCGGCCATCCAATTTTGCTCTTCATTCCAGTTCTGCCGCCGATAGGATTCGCAGTGATCGTCAAGGCCGATGTACGAGCCAACCACATACCACATGCCGCTGATTGCGGCTACAATCCCGGCCCAGCGATATCCCATGCCGCTCGGGTCCCTTTCACCGGCCGCGGCCAGCGCTTCTTCCTGACAATACTTCTGGGTTGCGGGCAGGAGTACTGTCGTCCAGTAATTCGCCTGCCAAGGGCTTTCATTTGCTCTCAAGCCGCGGACGAGAGTCTGCAATGTGGCCTGAAGAGGCGAGCGCGGCTCAGGCACGGCGGTGAGAAGCAGGGCAATCTGCGAAGCTTCATCCGGGCCATTCGCCGTAGCTTCGTCAAGCAACTGATCGATCAGGCCAATCATGGTGGCCATAAGCGCCAATTGCCGATGAACGCGTGCGGGAAGCAGCCAATCCAATGATGAAAAAAACTTCTGGCCTGACCATAAAACAACAGCGCGAGATATGGGCAGTTGACGCGGGCAGCGGATCGGCAGGCGCAGAAGCAGCGGGCAGCGATCTCTTACGACAATCATCGAGTAGCAGGCTCGCGCGTACATCTCCGCGAGAAATCGAATCTTTACGGCGTTGGCTTCACTGCGGCCCACCGAGTCTGCGCCCAGCGCGGGCGGCACGTACCGCTGCCACTGCGCTGCAACCGTCTTTTGAATCAATCGACGTAGTTGGATTACATCGTCAGGGGGTTTGGCAATCAACTCTTCGATGGTGCGCACACGAGCGGCAGCCAAGCTCTCAGGCGCGGGTTCTTCGCTAGAGGCCGTGCAATTCTTCTCGCTCGCCATGCTTCAATTTTAGTGCAGGCTGCGGGGCCGGTTTCGATGAGCGTCAAATCTCTAATGCAGCATCGACAGTGCCCCGCGTACGGAGATACGCAGTTGCCGAACCGAATATGCCCCCACGACCGGAACGGCCCCCACTCGCCGCATCCCGGCCTGGTGTTGTATCTTCCTATTCGTATGGAACACACGCAGAACAGCGCCCCGCATCCCGCGCCCGAGGCTGAAGAGGTCTACCGGCGATGGATTCAGTTTCTTGACGAGGAGTTCACCCGCCACCATGCGCCGGAGCTGCGCGCGGAGATTGTGCGCGACCAACTGACCCAGCTCTACCTGGGCCGGCCACATGGCGGCAAGCTGAACCTGTCGCTGACCAGCGAGCTGCCCGGCAACGTGCTCTCGCTTTCGCTGGACCCGGACAACGTGACCCTGGAGGCGGAGCACTTTGCCGACGCCGACCCGGAGCTGTTTGCCCAGCGCAAGCCGCTGCTGTGGTTCTGGCAGATGTTCGACCGCTCGCCCATCGGGACCAATCACTGGCTGGGGGTGCGCTTCCGCGCAATGCTGGGACGGCATTTGTTTGCCCGCATCGGCGCAGGCGTCAAGATCTTCCACGGCGTGGATTTGACCTTCGGCTACAACCTGGCCATCGAGGAGGGCGCGGTGATTCGCCAGCACGTTTTGCTGAACGACCGCGGCGGCATCACCATCGGCAAGGGCGCGGTGATCGGCTCGTTCGCGCGCATCTATTCGCACAGCCACGCCGCCCATGACTTCAGCGAGGTCACGCTGGTGCCCACGGTCATCGGCCCGGGGGCCCGCATTGCCAGCCACGCCATCGTGCTGGCCGGACAGCATGTGGCCGCCGGAGAGCTGGTGGGCAGCTTCCCGGCGGAACGGGAATAAAAATACAGGGAATAGGGAATAGCCACCCCAGCGAGCACAAATCACTCGCCGGGGCCCCCGGCAGGGAGTAGGGAATAGAAAACAAAACCTGTTTTCTGCGCTATGTCCTACTGCGCCGGGTTTACTCCGCCATGCACCACAAAGCGGCTGAGGTAATCGTGCAGCAACTGGCGATGCTGCTGGCGATAGGCGTCGTAATCCTGGGCGATGCCCTGATCGGCGCCGTTGATCAGAATCCAGCAATCCAACATTCCGGCGTTGCTCAGCTCGACAAGGTTGCGCAGGCTCTCGTCGAGATCTGCCGGCTTCGTCTTCAATTCCCGGTTCATCGTAATCACCAAACTCAAAGCTGTATCTTCCTCTTTCAGCGAGTGCCGGTAATCCTTTTCATCGGGGTAATCCTTCTTGAATTGATCATTCCGATAGTTGGCTCGCGCCAGCGCGTAACCGAGCCAGGCAGAGCCGCCGGGGTGCTTTTTCTCATCGATAAAATTCGGATCTACGTGTATGGTGAGTCCTTTAGGATTCTTCGGGTCCACTACCGGCCCCTCCGGGCGTTCGATCTTGGGCGCCATCAACACGGCCTTCTCGAGTTGCGCCCATTGTTTGATCCCCTGCCAGGCCAGACGGCTGTAGGGCTCGGCGACAATGGCGTCGATGAACTTCTCGCGGGCAGCCATGGGGTCGTTGCCATACTTGAGGATGGCGTCGCCCCAGTAGCGGTAGGCCGTCTCGCGGTCCGGATTGACGGCAATCGCCCGCGCAAACCACAGGGCAGCGGTTTTCAAATCCCCCTGCCGGAAAGCTGTATCACCGGCAAAAAGGGGCGCCTCGTAGAGCTTGGGGTCGGCATTTGCGGCGGCTATGTACCTGGCCATCGCCGTCGCAAAATCTCCTGCCGAGAAGGCTTTTTCTGCCTCCTGTATCAGCGCGCTAGCCGCGCTGGCCGGAGCGATCTCGACCGGCTTGGAGGGGTCGATACCGGCCATCATCTGGGCAACCAAATTCGTGTCGCCCAGCGCAATGGCCCGCTTGGCCTCGTCGCGCTCGCGGGTTCTGAGCGCCAGCGCCGCGGCAGGATCATTTGTATTTTTGGATGCTGCGCTCAGGCAGCCGGCCAGCCGCTCGGCATAGAGCCACTCGTTGGGGTTCTCTTTGGCCAGGGCTTCATAAAACGGCAACGCGTCCAGCAACTTGCCTTCCTTGTAGAGGGCATTTGCTTTTGCCGCATCATTATTGTCCTGGGCAAAGCCCGCAGTTGCCAGGCTCAGAACCGCCAGGCCAAGACTCACACCCGCTATCCATTTCCGCATTACTGTTCCCCTTTCGCGCAGAATTCCTGCACCCCATGAATCCTTAGACAGCGCCGGCCCTGATTTTGTTCCCGGCGTTTGTTCCCAGCCTGAGGCGTGAATCTCTACGCCCCTCCATGCTAACCTGAGATTTCCAGTTTTGGAGTGTAGATTTGCAATCCAGCGCCATCGTCATCGCCGTCTTCGAGTTCGTTCTGCTCCTGTTTTCGCTCAGCGTGCATGAGTCTGCGCACGCCTGGATGGCTTCGCGCCTGGGCGACCAGACGGCGCGGATGCTGGGGCGCGTCTCGCTCAACCCCATGGACCACGTGGACCCCATCGGCACCCTGCTCATTCCCGCGCTGGCGATCTTTGGACCCTTCATCGGATTGGGATTCCTCAGTGGCTTTATTATTGGATGGGCCAAGCCCGTGCCCATCATCAGCCGCAACTTCCGCAACTTCAAGCGCGACGATATGCTGGTCAGTTTGGCCGGCCCGGCCTCGAACCTGCTGCTGGCGCTTATGGCGTTTGCCGGCCTGGCGATCTTAGAGGCCACAATCCCAGACGGACGCAATGTTGTTCCGGCATCCCTGCTGGCCGCGATCTTTCGAAATGGGGATGTGGTAACGAGCCCGTTCGTGCTTCTGTGCGCAACCGCAATTGTGGTTAATCTCTGCCTTTGCATCTTCAACCTGCTTCCCATTCCACCGCTCGACGGCAGCCACATCCTCAGGAACGTGTTGCCGTATGGCGCGGTGCGGGTCTTTGACCAGATCAGCGGGCTGCTCAGCTATGTGTTACTCATCGTCGTGGGCGGAGCGGTGATGCGCTTTATCTTCCTACCTGCTATGGCAATCGTGATTTGGGGCCTTATTCATCTATGAGCGCATCGGTCTCCGGATCTCCCGGCCGCTGCAATGGACCGCTACAATAGAAGGAGCCGTTTTTTCCGGATTTTCCGGCGGGACGGCGACATTCTCCTGGCATCATTCCGGAATCGAACAATACCATGGCTGAATCCGCAACTTCGTCCTCACGTCCTCGCGTATTGAGCGGCATGCGCCCCACCGGCAAGCTGCACCTGGGCAATTACATGGGCGCGCTGTCCAACTGGGTCAAGCTGCAAGACCAGTACGAGTGCTACTTTTTCATCGCCGACTGGCACGCGCTGACGACGGACTATGCGGACACCTCCAACATCGCGGCCAACACGCTGGACGTGGCGCTGGACTTTCTGGCCGCCGGACTCGACCCGGCCAGGAGCGTGATCTTTTTGCAGAGCAAGGTTTTGCAGCACGCCGAGCTGAACCTGCTGCTGGGCATGATTACCCCGGTCGGCTGGCTGGAGCGCGTGCCCAGCTATAAGGACCAGCAGAAGAATCTGGCGAATAAGGACCTGTCGAACTTCGGGTTCCTGGGCTATCCGGTGCTGATGGCCTCCGACATCCTGATCTACCAGCCGCAATTCGTTCCCGTGGGCAACGACCAGACCGCGCACGTGGAGCTGACCCGCGAGGTGGCGCGGCGCTTCAACCAGTTCTATAAGCTGGATGGCAAAGAGGTTCTTCCCGAGCCGAAGGTGCTGCTGACGCCCTCGCCGCAACTGCCCGGTACCGACGGCCGCAAGATGTCGAAGAGCTACGGCAACACCATCCTGATGACCGATCCGGAAGATGTGGTGCGGCAGAAGCTGAAGACCATGGTGACCGACCCGGCGCGCGTTCGCCGCACCGACACGGGCGACCCGGACAAGTGCCCGGTTCACGATCTGCACAAGGTCTTCTCAGATGTGTTTACTGAAGCCAAAGTAGCTCATGGTTGCCGCACGGCGGGAATCGGGTGCATTGAGTGCAAGGGCTGGGTGGCCGACAACATGGTGCGGGTTTTGCGGCCCATTCAAGAGCGCCGCGCCAGCTTTACAGAGGCGCAGGTCAAAGAGATTCTCAATAATGGTTCCCAACGCGCCCGTGCGCGCGCCGAAGAAACAATGCAGCAGGTGCGCGCCGCCATGCAGATGACCCTGAGCAGCGAGACCGGCAAATAATATGGCAGAAAAGACAATTCCGTGGTGGCGAAAGGCGCTGGAGTTTGCATTGGGCGGCCTTCGCTCCGGATTTGGCTTTTTCGCGCGGCCATCACAGCCCGAACCCCTCATAGTAGCGAAGATTTCAGGCAGTCGCAGAGATCAACCGGAAGAAGCAAGAGCCTTGAACGAGCCATCTCACAAAGTGGTTGCCGCGCCGGCGAATCTGGCCGTGCCAGCTTCCGTAGCGCAACCGGCGAAGGCTGCGGGAAAAGGCCGGGTGGTGAGCAAGAGGGAAGAAAAACCCTCCTCGGGGGATAGAGCCGCTCTGCTACCTGCTGCTGGTTCCGACATCGCGACCGAGCCGGTTGCCGAGCAGGAATCTGCCGTCGAGCCTGTTTCTACTCCCGCTGTTGAGCCGGTAGCTCCGGCCGTTGAGCAGGCAGTCCCAGCCGCCGCCTTGCCGATGGAAACCAAGCTGGAGCCGACACCCGCGCCGCCACCGGAAGTCGAGTCAGAGTCTGCTACCGCGCCAATTGCCATCCCGGTCCCAGCCGCACCTGCCGGCCCACGTCGCGCGCTCAAACCGCAACGCAGCGAAGAGGAAAAGGCCGCAGCGCGGCTGGCGGCGCGGCAGAAAAAGCTGGACGAGGGCTCGGAGGAGTCTCCTTTTTCGGTGATCGTGGGACAGGTTTATGACGGCCCCATGGACCTGTTGCTGGACCTGATCCGCAAGCAGGACATCGACATCTACGACATCCCCATGGCCATCATCACCAGCCAGTTTCTGGCTTATGTCAACCAGCTCAGGGCCAGCGACGTGGATGTAGCGGGCGATTTCATCTACACCGCTTCGCTGCTGATCCACATCAAGAGCAAGATGCTGCTGCCGCACACGGAGACGGGCCCGGAGCAGGCGGCCGAGGACCCGCGGCGCGAGCTGGTGGAGCGGCTGCTGGAGCATGAACGCTTCAAGAACGCCGCCCAGATGCTGCTGGAGAAGCAGATGCTGGAGGCGGCCACGTGGTCCAATCCCGGCGCGCGCGAGTTCAGGGACGATGTGAGCGCCGAGCCGGAGATCGCCGCCGATACCGTGGACCTGGTGCGCATCTTCCGCGAGATTCTGGAGCGCGCCCGCAATCGCCCGGTGATCGACGTGGAGGAGGATTCTGTCACGGTGAGCCAGATGATCCAGTTTCTAGCCCGCCGCCTGACCCTGGAAGACAAGCCGGTGGCCCTGCGCCGCCTGTTGAGCCACACCCACAGCGAGCGGGCGCTGATCGCCATGTTCCTGGCGCTGCTGGAGATGGTCCGCCTGCAGGCGATTTTGCTTCGCCAGGACCGCCAGTTCAGCGAGATCTTCATCAAGAAGCACAGCAACTTCGAAACGGTGATGAACGAAGGCCTGGGCAACGCTCGGGACGACTGGCGATAGGGAAAGAATTTATGAAGTTTCGGCGGAGGTGTAGACGCACTTCCCCGTTTCGCGCACGAAATTCAACGGAATCTTAGGGTTGTTGATGTCCTTGTTGCCATCGTCAGCCCACTTCTTGGCCCATTTTTTGAAGTAGGGCTCAATCTGTGCCGGAGTTAATAGATAGATTTCTTTCAACTCGATCCCGTCGTAAACAGCAAATATCCAATCTACCTGCCTGTATTTGCTTATAATGTGCGGATTCATGTGGTGATGAGTTGAAAAGCTCTGTGTGAGCCTGATGTTTACGGACTTCAATTCGTATTCTCGACCGTTCTTGTCTCGAGCATCATTTCCTTCACGTCCCGGCAGAATTGTCAGGCCCGTGCAGAGCACAATTTGAAGAATCTTGCCGCCATTGTCCTGGAAAATATCGTCGATCCCGTGCTTGGAGGCAAGTTCTTGGAGTTTTTGGATGCTGGGCCATAGCTCACGAAGTTTCGTATGATCTGGATGTGGCTTCATACCCGCTCCTTCAATAGCAGGTCAACCACATCAACCTTCAGTACAATTGCGAGCCGCTCCATGCTGTCGATAGAAATATTTTTCTCGTTTCGCTCAACGCTTCCGATATAGTTCCGATGTAGGCCAGCTCGCGCCGCCAATTCCTCTTGTGAAAGACCTTGGGCCAAACGCGCCGATCTCAGGTTGACCCCAAACCTTGCACGGGCAGTAATCTTATTATTAGAGGTTTTCATTACCTTTCATGGTCGCCCCATGCTAAGCTAAAGGCTACAGTCTATAGACTGTATGAGGTAACAATGTCGGCAACCCTGATCTCCGCGCAACCCGCATATACGACACAGCTCGGCGCCGCATATGTAGGCGATTCCTTGAAATTACTCACGGAATTGCCGGATGGTTCTGTCAATCTGGTTGTCACCAGCCCTCCCTTCGCTCTCCAAAGGCAAAAAGAATACGGCAACTTCGACCAGGCTGAATATGTGGACTGGCTTATGCAGTTTGGGCGTTTAGTGCATCAAAAACTGCGTCAGGATGGTAGTTTTGTCCTCGATCTTGGAGGAGCGTATCGAAAGGGTGTTCCCGTACGGTGTCTTTACCAGTTCCGGGTTTTATTGAGGTTTTGCGATGAAATCGAGTTCCACCTAGCTCAAGAGTTTTTCTGGCACAATCCTTCCAAACTGCCTAGCCCCATAGAATGGGTAAACAAACGGAAGATAAGGGCTAAGGACACTGTCAATACACTCTGGTGGTTTTCGCGCTCAGAATGGCCTAAGGCCAATGTTTCCAATGTGCTGGCTGAAAAAACTGTTACAGAATCCTGCGGCTTTCTATACGCCTAAGCAACGGCCCTCGGGACACGAGATTGGCCTCGCATTCGCAACCAATAACGGTGGCGCTATCCCATCTAACCTATTGCAGATTCCAAATTCAGAAAGCAACGGCGTATACCTCGGCGCTTGCAAGGAAGTTGGAGTAATAGGGCATCCAGCGCGATTTCCTTCGAAATTGCCTGAGTTTTTTATTCGCTTACTGACCGACCCTGGTGATTTGGTTGTGGATATCTTTGCCGGCTCTAACACCACGGGTATGGTGGCAGAGATTGAGGGGCGTCGGTGGCTTGCCTTTGAACTGAATCGCGAATACGTTGCTGCCTCAGTACTACGGTTTGTCCCCAATAGACTCTCAGTATCGAGAATGAAGGAACTGTATGAATCTGTTCTTCGCGGTGAATCTGTCTCTATCGAGGAAGAGATTGGATTTCAGTCACAACTACTTGCTGTCTAATCGAGCATCGTCTACAGTTATTGGGAGTCATGAGAGTGGAAGAGAAGGCAAAACCCGACACGAATCGCCACAGCCCCCTTTGGCTGGAACTTCAGGAAAAGGCGAAGGATGATCCGGAACTGGCAAAACAACTAGAAGTCGCGAAGAGCGTGATGGAACGGTACAGCGAGACCTTGCAACGGTTGGCTGATTCCTAACCCACTATCCCGATGCATTATTGACAGACCTTTCCATGTATATATGCCTGATTATGAGAGTCATTAACCTTCTATTCACACATTTTCTGTAGCCTAGACTCTTGGTGGAAGTTCACGTGCCAGAGATACACCTCAAGAAACTTCAATTTCAGACCGAACCGGCTCTCGATGATGGCGTGAGCCAGGCCGCAGCCGTTTCGCCCGAAGCCGCGCAGATTCGCAATTACCTGCTGTCTCGCGGCAACTCGGCCAAGGCCGATCGCGGGTTCCGCTGGCTGATGGTGCTGAGCGCGCTGAGCATCTTCGGCATTGTGGTGCTGATCGCCACCGAGTTGATGGTGCGGTCGAAGCTGGCCTGGGGCAAGTTCGGCCTGGATTTTTTTTATAGAGCCTACATCGATACCTACTCGCATAAGCCGATGTACTGGGACCCGGTCAATGGGCACTTCAGCGCCCTGCCATTCCTGTATGGAACGCTGGTTTCGTCGTTTCTGGCGCTGCTTTTGGCGGTGCCGCTGGCCATTGGCGTGGCGGTGTTTCTGACCGAGATGTGCCCTCAAGCGCTGCGGGGTCCACTGGCCTTCCTTACGGAGCTTCTGGCGGCCATACCCAGCGTGATTTATGGACTTTGGGCAGTCTTTGTGCTGGTTCCGCTGCTGCGCGAGGATGTAAATCCCTGGCTGATCAAGGGATTCGGCTGGAGCGGCTTTTTTAATGACGACAACCCCACCGGACTGGGTTTTGTGGCAGCGGGCATCATTCTGGCCATCATGATTCTGCCGATTATCTCCTCGCTGACGCGGGAGGTAATGACGGCGGTTCCACGCTCGCAGCGGGAGGCGGTTCTGGCGCTGGGGGCGACGCGGTGGGAGATGATTCGCGTGGGGGTGCTGAGGAATGCGCGCATCGGCATCGTGGGCGCAATCATTCTGGGCCTGGGGCGAGCCCTGGGCGAAACCATGGCGGTGACCATGGTGATAGGCAACAGCCCTGAAATCAGCCGCTCGCTGCTGTCGAATGGGAGTTCGATGGCTTCAGTGATCGCCAACGAGTTTGCCGAGGCCTCGGGGGATCTGCATCTGAGCGCGCTGATGGAGATTGGGCTGGCGCTTTTCATCGTGACCATCATTGTGAATGCGTTTGCCCGCCTGCTGGTGTGGGCGGTTACGCGCGGAGAGCCGTCGCGGGCGGGTTGAAGAACAGCTATTAGCCATTAGCTCTTAGCTTTTAGCTAGAAGCTGAACGCGGGAGACGAGAAGCTGAAGAACGAACACAAATTGCGGGCATGGATTCGGGGGCTGAGCGATGGCGCAGCGACCGGGCTGGCGGTTCTCTCGACCATACTGGTGGTGGCGCCGCTGGTGGCCATCTTCGTCTACCTCATTTACAAGGGCGCCAGTTCGCTGAGTTGGGCTTTCTTTACGGAGGTTCCCAAGCCGGTGGGCGAGGCGGGCGGCGGCATGGCCAACGCGATACTGGGGTCGGCCATCCTGCTTGGGATAGGCAGCCTGATTGGTATTCCAGTGGGCATTGCCGGAGGCATCTTTCTGGCCGAGTACGGGCGCGGGACAAAACTTGCCACGGCGGTGCGCTTCACAGCCGACGTGCTCAACGGCGTTCCCTCCATCGTGATGGGCATTGCCATTTACTCATTGGTCGTAGTTCCGCAGGGGCACTTCTCGGCCTTCTCCGGCGGAGTGGCGCTGGGGATCATGATGATTCCTACGGTTTGCCGCACCACGGAAGAGATGTTGCTGATGGTGCCCAACGCGGTGCGGGAGGCGGCTCTGGCGCTGGGCGTGCCGAACTGGCGGTCAGTGATGGCTATTACGGTGAAGACAGCTTCGCCGGGCATTATCACCGGATGCATGCTGGCGTTTGCGCGCGTAGCGGGAGAAACGGCACCGCTGATCTTTACCGCATTTGGCAACGTGGGCTGGAACGCACGGCTGGACGAGCCGATAGCCGCTCTGCCTTTGCAGATTTACGTTTATGCGCTCTCGCCCTACGATGATTGGCACCGCCTGGCGTGGGCGGGTTCGCTGGTGTTGATTGTGTTGATTGTTCTGGCCGTTTCGCTGGTGCGCTACGTGACCAGCCGCGGCGTTTTGAAAGGGGCAAGCTAAGTGGGCGTCAGTATTGAAGTCACCAACCTGAACGCGTGGTACGGAAGCAATCACGCGTTGCAGGACATCAATCTGAACATTCCGGCCAACCGCGCCACGGCGCTGATCGGGCCGTCGGGCTGCGGTAAAAGCACCTTTGTGCGCTGCCTGAACCGCATGCACGAGACCAATCCCGTTGCACGGGTAACCGGCAAGGTGATCATCGGCGATCTGGATATTTACAAGGACATCAAGCCGGTGGAGATTCGCCGCCGCGTGGGCATGGTCTTCCAGCGGCCCAACCCCTTTCCCACCATGTCGATCTACGACAATGTGGCCGCGGGGCTGAAGCTGAACGGATACAGCAGCCGGCATGTGCTGGACGAGATCGTCGAGAAGTCGCTTAAAAACGCGGCGCTGTGGGAAGAGGTCAAGGACAATCTGAAGAAGGAATCCGGCGCCAGCCTGAGCGGCGGCCAGCAACAGCGCTTGTGCATAGCGCGCGCGCTGGCCGTGGACCCCGAGGTGCTGCTGATGGATGAGCCAGCATCTGCGCTGGACCCGGTTTCCACTGCCAAGATCGAGGATTTGATCTTCCAGTTGAAGGCGCAGTACACTATTGTGATTGTGACCCACAACATGCAGCAGGCCGCCCGCGTAGCGGAAAATACGGGCTTCTTTCTGAATGGCCGGATGGTGGAGTTCGACGCGACCGACAAGATCTTCACCAACCCCAGCGACAAACGCACGGAAGATTACATCACAGGCAGGTTCGGATGACACGCATACGCTTTCAACAGCGTCTTGAGGAATTGAAGGAGAAGTTGCTGGAGATGGCCGGGCTGGCCGAGCAGGCGACCCAGCGCGCCATTGAAGCCTATCGAGAGCGCGACCTGTCGATTTGCGACTTGGTCAGCCAAGGCGAGATCACCATCAACTGCCTGGAGCGTGACATCGACCAGGCCGCGCTTGACTTGCTGGCGACGGAACAGCCCATGGCCGGCGATCTGCGCTTTATTCTCAGCGTCATCAAGATCAACGCCGAACTGGAGCGGGTGGGCAACGCCGCCAAAAGCATCAGCGAACGTGTGCGCCACATGGAACGGATGGCCGCAGCCGAACTGCCGGTCAATATTCCGAAGATGGCGACGCTGGCCTCCGAAATGGTGCGCAAGAGCCTGCAATCGTTCATCGAGGCCGATGCCGAGACGGCGCGCTCCGTGCTGACCATGGACGATGCCGTGGATGCGATGAACAAGGCGGCCTTTAAGTCGCTGATCAAGGTCATGGAAGAGCAAAGCCACCTGGCTCCGCAGGCGCTGAATGCGCTGATGATCTCGCGCTCCCTGGAGCGTGTCGCGGATCATGCGACCAATATCGCCGAAGATGTGATCTTCTGGGTGCAGGGCGACGACGTGCGCCACCACAAGAGCCTGCAAAGAGAGATGGAGCAGCAGAGCAAGGACGGGGGAAACATATCGTAATTTTTATTGACCACGCCCCACGTCTGCGGACGGAGGCCAGCTCAAAAAAACTGTTGACAAGAATTTCAATATCCGATAGGGTGAAAAAACCAGGTCGTATTCGAGATGCAAACCGTCTTTAACATTATCGCGTGTTGTTGTTGCCGCTAGCGCCCGCTGGCCCGTTCGCGATTTTGTCTTTCCCAATGCAAAAAATGTTCATCGTCGATTCTCGGAGTTGAGTTCGTGAGGGTCTCCTCCGGCTTGATTTATTCGGAATCAACCCATCAATCAGTATCAAACTAACAATTTGCCGCCGGGAGCGAGGGTAATGTACCGAGTGTGCATGCGCCTCGCGGCAAGCAATCTCATTTCCTTTCATCCAAAATACATCAATTATTTAAGTGCCAGTAACATTACAGGTCGAGTATCAATGGCGCAAGCACTTTTACCTTGCAAGGGGGATTTCTGTGAAAAAGACGTTGATTGCTGTCGGGCTACTGGTTTTGGCATTTAGCTCAGCGCAGGCGCAAAAGATTACCGGGGCAGGCGCGACCTTTCCTTATCCGATTTATTCCAAGTGGTTTAGCGAGTACAGCGCGGCCCATCCGGGGGTTGAAATCAACTATCAATCGATCGGTTCCGGCGGCGGCATCCGCCAGGTCACATCGGGCCTGGTAGACTTTGGCGCCAGCGATATGCCCATGACCGACGACCTGTTGACCTCATCTAAGGTCAAGCTCATCCACATACCTACCGTTCTCGGCGCGGTCGTGCCGATCTTTAACGTTCCCGGCGTCAAAGATGTCAAATTCAGCGGCGACGTGCTGGCCGACATTTTCCTGGGCAAGATCGACAACTGGAACAACGCGCGCATTGCCAAGGACAACCCCGGCGTGAATCTGCCTAACCAGAAGATCATCGTGGTTCACCGAGCAGACGGCAGTGGCACTACCTTCATCTTTACCGACTATCTGAGCAAGGTCAGCAGCGATTGGGCCAGCGGCCCCGGCAAGGGCAGCTCGCCCAGCTGGCCGGTAGGCGTCAGCGGCAAGGGCAATGAGGGAGTGGCAGGCCTGGTTCGCCAGTTGCCGGGCGCCCTGGGATACGTTGAGTTGATCTACGCTCTGCAAAACAACATCAGCTATGGCGAAGTGAAGAATGCAGCCGGCAACTGGGAGAGGGCCTCGATTGAGGGCGTTACCGAAGCCGCCGCCAGCGTCAAGGAAATACCCGCCGACTATCGCGTATCCATCACCAACGCTCCCGGCAAGGACGCCTATCCCATCGCCAGCTTCACCTGGCTGCTAATTCCCATCCATGCTGCCGACCCGGCCAAGGGCAAGGTCATCAAGGATCTGTTGAGCTGGATCGTCAACTCCGGCGAGAGTGAAGTGACGACTCTCTCCTTTGCCCCGCTGCCCAAGAATGTAGCGGAAAAGGTTCTCAAAACGATTTATTCCTTGCAGTAATTTCGAGAGCACCGGTCCGACACCCCCGCCGAACCATAGCTCTGGACTGGCTTCACCGATGTTCGCTTTTCTGCAGTTTCGATGACAAGAAAAACAGGGCGCTCGCCGTAAAAAAGCGGGCGATTCCATGAACCAAAATCCAACTCAAGAGAAAAAGGAGTGGCCCAGTGAATTTCAAACTCAGAGTAGCTGCCACGGCAATCCTGGCAGTCAGCGTTGTTGCTTCCTATGGACAAACAAGCAACACCAACCCGCCCGCGAAGAAGCACGTTGCAACCGAGAAGGCCAAGGCTCCCGCAAAGCCGACGGTGGAAGAGCAGATTCAGTCGTTGCGCCGTGATCTTGAAGGCCAGATCAACAGCCTGAAGACCAGCCTGGCTACCAAGGACGAGCAGTTGAGGCAGGCCCAGCAGGCGGCAGCCGACGCTCAGGCTGCGGCAGCCAAGGCTGAAGCCGCGGCTACAGCCCAGCAACAGGCAGTGACCGCCAACACGGCCGCTGTCACCACACTGCAATCCTCCGTCACCGACCTCAAGAGCAACCAGACATCGCTGGCCACCACAGTCTCAGACGAGACGTCCAAGATCAAGAAGGATATCGCCAATCCCAGCGCGCTCCACTATAAGGGCATCAACATAACTCCAGGCGGCTTCGTGGCGGGTGAAACTGTGTTCCGCACCAAGGCCACCGGCGGCGACATTCCCACCGCTTTCAGCTCGATTCCATACGAGAGCGCGGATGCCTATTCGCTGAGCGAGTTCTACGGCAGCGCCCGCCAATCACGCGTCACCTTACTGGCCGAGGGTAAAACCAGCTGGGGCACCCTGCGCGGCTACTATGAGGCTGATTGGTTGGGTACCGGCATTACCTCCAACAATAACCAGTCCAACAGCTATGTGTTGCGCCAGCGCATCCTCTACGCCGAGGCCAAGACCAACAGCAACTGGACGGTAGCCGGCGGACAACTCTGGTCGTTGGCCACCGAAGGCAAGAAAGGCATCAGCAGCGCTCCCAGCGACACCCTCACTCCGCTGACCATCGACCCGAACTACGTTCCGGGCTTCGTCTGGACCCGCCAGTATGGCTTCCGCGTGGTGAAGAGTTCCGATCATGTGGCCTTCGGCATCGCGCTTGAGAATCCGCAACTGCTCTACACTGCCTCCATCGCCGGCAACACCCCCTATGCCGTGCTGGGCAGCGCCGGCCAGAACGGCGGCAACTACAACGCCGCCATCAGCGGTGTATCGTCCGTGGCGCCTTACATCCAGAACTATGTCAACCAGGCCGGGACCGCAGCCACAGCCGGCGTTACACCCGTCGAGGACATCGTCACAAACACCGTTATCGCCAATACCAATATCGCCAACATCTCCTTCAACCAGGCGCCCGACATCATCGCCAAGGTTGCGCTCGATCCCGGCTGGGGCCACTATGAACTCTTCGGCATCGCCGGCTTTGCCCACGAGACCGTTTACCCCGGCGTGACCACCAATAGCGTGAAGTTTGGCGGCAAGGACGCGCTCGGCAACACGATCACCGACATCTTCACTGGCGCTGCGGTGGTGGCTTCTTCCACTACGGCGGGTTCCTATGGAAACAGCATCATCGTCGGCGGCTTCGGCGCCAGCCTGCGCGTTCCGGTGATCACCGACAAGCTTACCGTCGGCGCAAAAGGCCTCTATGGACCTGGCGTGGGCCGCTACGGCGACTCTACGCTGGCTGACGTCACCTCGGACGCTAATGGCGCCCTGGCCCCTATCCACAACCTCAGCGGACTGTTCACGGTTGAAGCCAATCCCACGCCTAAGCTGGTCCTCTACCTGAACTACGGTGGCGACTATGCTGGCCGCACCGACTTCGGCACTGGCAGCACCATTGCTTCTTCGCTGAGTTCGCCTACTGCGTACTTCTGCCCGCTAGGTTACACCACCACCACTGCCTCCTCTGTCTGCATTAAGGCCAGCAGCGTTACACCTGTTGAACTCGCCGCTGGCGGCACCTGGGGCGGTCACTGGAGCACTCCGGCCGTGGGAACGACCGCAGTAGGCTACGGCTCGCGTTTGCTCTCGAACTCCGCCTGCACCTCCATCGCCAGCGCCGGCTACAACAGCGGCAGTTCCACCGGCTACCTGCCCGGCGGCTCCTGCGGCGCGCAAACCCGCGATGTGCAAGAGATCACGGGCGGCTACTGGTTTGACATTTACAAAGGTGACCATGGCCGCTTCCGCCAGGGCTTCCAATACGGCTATGCGGTTCGCGAGGGCTGGTCAGGCGCATCCGGCATCGGTGCCAAGGGCATCGACAATATGTTCTGGACCTCCATCCGCTACTATCTGCCCTAATCCGCAAACCAGCGGCTTCCGGCAAGAACAAAAGGGGCAGCCCGGAATATGGGCTGCCCCTCTTGCCATTCAGCCTATCTCTTATAGAGGATGCATGGAAGGCCAAGACTGTCTGAACAGCCCGGCGGAGAATTCATCTTTGGCCGAACCGCCACACACCCCTTCACGAGCCCCTCGCTCAACTGTTATAGAATGATTTCAGTCAGCCCGCATCCTCAGGCCAGCGACGCAAACAACTATGCGAGAATGCGGTTGTTGAGGTACTATGGACGCCAATCTATCCGGCTCTACACTCTCCTGCCTCAAGCTATCCCCTTTGTATTTATATTGTTATGCTATTGAATCTTCTCGACTTCGGAGGCCCAGGCGTGTCCGGAATCTCTCCGGCCGCATTGGTGAACTCTGATGGCCGAACCGGCAGCCGCCGTAGGAGTACTGCCTAAAAAAGGCTCGCGGCTTGATAGCCACATGACCAGGCGTCCCGGCGCCAAAAGCATCGCGCTGTTTCTGGCGGCTCTGGCAGGCGGCCTGTGCTTCATCGCGCTGCAAGTAGCCAGGGACATGAGAACGGTCACCGTCACCAGCATCTGGCCCTATCTTCTGCTGGCTCTGGCGTTACTGATTGCCCTGGGCTTCGAGTTTGTCAACGGCTTTCACGATACGGCCAACGCCGTAGCCACGGTCATCTATACCCATTCGCTGGAACCCATCACCGCGGTGGTCTTGTCGGGGTTTTGCAATCTTACCGGCGTGCTCTTCTCCTCTGGCGCTGTAGCCTTTGCCATCATCACGTTGCTGCCGGTTGATCTGATTCTTCAGGTCAGCTCGGGCTCCGGGTATGCCATGGTCTTTGCGCTGCTGGTCGCGGCGATTCTTTGGAATCTGGGCACATGGTGGCTGGGGTTGCCGGCCTCCAGCTCGCACACCATGGTGGGTTCGATTATCGGCGTGGGCATCGCCAGTCAACTCTTCAATCCTCACGCCGGCACCTCCGGCGTGGATTGGGAGCAGGCCATCAAGGTTCTGGAGGCGCTGCTGATTTCGCCTCTGATTGGTTTTTTCCTTGCCGCGCTGCTCATGCTGCTTTCCAAAGCTCTCTTCCGCTACCCGGCCCTTTACGAAGCTCCTAAAAACAACCAGCCTCCACCGTGGCCCATTCGCGCCCTGATGGTGCTCACCTGCACGGGAGTCAGCTATTTCCATGGCTCCAACGACGGGCAGAAGGGGATGGGCCTGATCATGCTGATTCTCATCGGCACCTTGCCCACCGCGTATGCCCTCAACCATGCCGCCACTGCTAACGATATTCAGCAGTTTATTGCCGCCAGTGAGCAGGCCGTCCAGATTCTCGACCGGCATGTGGACAAGAGCGCCAGCCGCGTCTCCGATGCGCGCGCCGAGGTCACCAACTACATCCGTACCAGGCAGCTGCAGCCGGATACGGTGCTGGCGCTGCGCGAAGTGATCGGGGATGTGAACCGCAAAGTGGAGCAGTACAAGGTCATCAAGGCCATCCCGGCGCAGGAGCAGACAATCGTCCGCAACGACATGTATGTGGCTGGCGAAGCCATTCGCCTGATGCAGAAGTACGACCTCAGCCTGACGAAAGAGAAAAAGCCGCCGGTCTTCAACAAGGATGAAAGCGCCGTCCTCGCCGATTACGAGAAGGAGCTGGACAAGGCCACCCGGTTTATCCCCAACTGGGTCAAAGTAGCCGTGGCCCTGGCCCTTGGACTGGGGACGATGGTGGGCTGGAAGCGCGTGGTGATCACGGTGGGCGAAAAGATAGGCAAGGAACACCTGACCTATGCCCAGGGCGCCTGTGCGGGACTGGTGACCATGGGCACCATTTATGCCGCAGACACCTTTGGCCTACCGGTTTCAACCACGCACATTCTCAGTTCCGGCGTGGCCGGCACCATGGCGGCCAACGGCAGCGGCCTGCGCATGTCGACGATCCGCAACATCGCGGCAGTCTGGGTTTTCACGCTGCCCGCAGCGGCAATGCTCTCAGGCCTGCTCTACGCGCTCTTCCGCTTGATTCGCTGAATCCCCGGTCCGCCTATTTTTTCTTCAACTTTATCAGCTCTACGGCCTTTTGCGCGATATGCTCGGCGCTGACTTCCAACTCCTTGACCATCTCCCAGGGCGAGCCGGAGTCGCCGAAGCGATCCCGAACCCCGATAGCTCCGGTAATCAGGGGCTTGCCGTAAAGCTGCTTGCTTTCCGTGAGCAGGCCGCTGACGCGCCATGCCAAAGCGCCGATCTGGTGCTCTTCGGCGGTAATCACCACGCCGGTATCCGCGGCTGCGCGAATGACGGCTTCGGCGTCGATGGGCTTGAGCGTGTGCAGGTTGAGAACGCGCGTCTCGTAGCCAAAGTCAGTTTTTAGAATATAGGCCGCGCGCATCGCCTCGGGAACCATGGGACCGCATGCCAGGATGCTCAGGTCCTCCGACTCGTTTTTGTAGCCGGAGGCCAGCTCGGTCTCGAAGGCGTCGGCGAAGTTAGCCGCCTCACCGCGCAAGCGAATCACGTTGGCCTTGCCAAAGACAAAGGGCGTCTTATCATAGGTGACGACAGGCGTGGCCTCGCGGGCAAAGCGAATGTACTTTGGTCCCACGTGCTGAAGCAGCAGGTAATCGGTTGCCTTGCGGGTCTCCTCGATGTCGCAGGGCACGACGACGGACATATTCGGCAACCCCTGCATGGCAAAGAGGTCTTCAAGGGCCTGATGGGTGGCGCCGTCCGGTCCGACGGAGACGCCGCCGTGCGCTCCGGCAATCAGGACGTTGAAGTTTCCGTAGCAGATCGAAACGCGAATCTGATCCAGATTGCGCGCCGACATGAAGGTGGCGTAACTGCCCAGCACCGGCAGCTTGCCTTCCTTGGCAAATCCGGCGGCCGCAGAGGTGGCCGATTGCTCGGCGATGCCCATGCTGAACCAGCGATTGGCGCGCTCCGGCTTGCCAGCATAGAAATCGCTGATGGTGATGGAGCCGGAGATGTCCAGCCCCAGGCACACGATGCGCTCATCACCGCCATTGGCCGCCAGGGACTTGCCAAAGCCTTTGCGGGTGGGCTCCATCTTCACCTTCATCGTGTCGCCGGAGTTCCACCAGAAGTCGCGGGAGAATTTAGGCATTTTGGCATCCAGCTCGCGGTCCATCTCCGCCTGATAACTCTTCGCGTGATTGAGCAACTGCTCGACGGGAATGCGCTCGCTCAGGCCGAGCTCCTTCAGGGCCGCGTCCAGTTCCTCGCGATTCGGCGTCTTGCCGTGCCAGCCGGCCACATTCTCCATGAAGCTGACGCCTTTGCCCTTGATGGTGTCGGCAATAATGACCACCGGCTTGCTGGCAATCATTTTGGCTTTTTCGAAGGCATCCACCAGTTGCTTCATGTTGTGGCCGTCGACGCGCAACACCTCCCAACCGAAGCTCGCGTACTTCAAGTCCAACGGCTCAACCTGCATCACGTCCTTGACCCAGCCGTCGATCTGCAGGCGATTGTCGTCGATGACGGCGATGATGTTGTCCAGCTTGTAGTGCCCGGCTTCCATTACGGCTTCCCAAACCTGGCCCTCCTGCTGCTCGCCGTCGCCCATCAGGCAAAAGATTTTGTGCGAGTTGCCATCGAGCCGGGCGGCCAGCGCCATGCCGACAGAAATGCTGAGGCCCTGGCCCAGCGAACCTGAGGAGACCTCGATGCCGGGCAGCTTCAACCAATGCGGGTGGCCCTGAAAGCGCGAGTGGAGCTTGCGCAGGGTCACCACGTCGTTGATGTCGCAGAAGCCCGCGAAGCCAAGGCCGACATACAGGGCCGGCGCCTTGTGGCCGGCGGACCAGATGATGCGGTCGCGGCCGGGCCAGTTGGAATTTTTGGGATCGTGATTGGCAACATGGAGGTACAACGCGGCTACGATGTCCATGATGGAGAGCGTTCCGCCGGCGTGGCCCGAGCCTGCCGCGCAGAGCGCGACAAGATCATAGCCGCGCATCAGGTTGGCGGCATCTTTGAGCTGTTCGATGGAATAATCCCGGATAACCTTCCCGGTGGCGGAATCTGTGAGGGCCATGGCCTTCTCCTAGAGATTTTGCTTTGTCCACTTGTCGAGGCGTTCGAGCGCTTGTTGCAGATTTTCCATCGAGTTGGCCACGCTGAAGCGCAGAAATCCTTCGCCGAATTTGCCGAAAGCCGTCCCGGAAAGCGCCGCCACGCCGGCCTGATCGAGCAGCGCGTCGGCCAGAGGCTTCGATTTCCATCCTGTCTTCATGATGTTGGGAAAGACGTAGAAGGCGCCCTTGGGCTGGCGGCAACTGAAGCCTTTAATCTTGTTCAACCCGGCGACAAAAAACTCGCTGCGCTGCTTGAACTCCTCGCACATGCACGTGACGGCGCTTTGATCTCCGCGCAACGCCTCGATGCCTGCGATCTGCGTAAAGCTGGCGGTGCAGGAGTTGGAGTTGGTCATCAGGCGAGTCATGTGCGTGGCCAGATCGGGGCGCATGACGCCATAGCCCATGCGCCAGCCGGTCATGGCGTAGGTCTTGGAGAAGCCGTCGAGAATGATGGTGCGATCCTTCATGCTGGGAATCGTCGCAATCGAAAAATGCTCACCCTCAAAGAGCAGCCTGCTGTAGATTTCGTCCGAGAGCACCAGGACATTGCGGTCGCCGATAATTTTGGCCACCTGCTCAACGTCCCGGCGCGGCATGACGCCGCCGGTGGGATTCTGCGGAGAGTTGAGGATGATGAGCTTGGTGCGATCGGTGATCAGCGCGGGAAGATCCTGGACATCGAGCGTGAATTCGCGCTCCTCGCGGAGCTGGATGGGAACGGCCTTGCCTCCTATATAGTTGATCATCGATTCGTAGATGGGGTATCCGGGATTGGGATAGATCACCTCATCACCATCCTCAATCAGCGCCAGGATGGCGTAGAAAATGATGGGCTTTCCGCCGGGCACTACCACAACTTCCTCGGCGGTGACGGTGATGCCGCGCGTGCGGCCGATATATTCGGCGATGGCCTGGCGCAACTCGGGCAGGCCGGCGGAGGGACCGTAGTGGGTCCAGCCCTTGCGCAGCGCGTCTACGCCCGCCTCAACGATATTGGAAGGCGTATCGAAATCTGGCTCTCCGATCTCCAGATGAATGATGCTTCGTCCCTGGCGCTCAAGCGCCTTCGCTTTAGTCAAAACTTCAAAGGCAGTTTCTGTGCCTAGCCGGCTCATGCGGCGAGCCAAACGCAATTCGTATTGGAAAGATTGTGCCATGGCAACTAACGCTCCTGCGCCAGCATAACCCGGTAAAAATTGGCGAATGAAGCTGGAATCCATCTTTCAGCTTTTGACCGCCCAAGAATTATACTGCGCGGCGGCGACTCTGATCTGTGTCCCGGAATTTCGGTTTCGGCCGGTTCGAACGAGTGCTGAAATGTGCAGGTTTTGGTACTGTTAACCCATGGCCAAATCTGCCGCTCCCGGCGATACAACAAAGTTCGATCTTGAATCCCTGGCTGCCGAGGTGGTGGAACTGGCCATGAAAGCTGGCGCCAGCGACGCCGAGGCCGTGGCGCGCGAGGGCGATGAGTTCAGCGTGAACGTGCGCATGGGCCAGGTGGAGACGTTGAAGGACTCCGGCTCGCGCGGTTTGGGCCTGCGGGTTTTTCTGGGCAAGCGGTCGGCCTCAACCTCGACCAGCGACCTGACCCCGGAGGGAATTCGCCAACTGGTGGACGGCGCACTGGCGTTGGCCAAAGTGACTGAGGAAGACCCCTTCAGCGGCCTGCCGGAGAGAGGCGAATTCGGTTCGCTGCCCGGCGACCTGCATCTCTATCACGAAGACGTGTACTCGCTTCCGGCCGCGGAGAGGATTGAGTGGGCGCGAAGGGCGGAGGCTGCGGCGCTCGCGGCAGACCCGCGCATCACCAACTCCGACGGCGGCAGCTTTGACGCGGCCACGGGAAGCAAGGTTCTGGCCAACTCGCGCGGCTTCGTGGGCGGCTACCGCTCCAGCTATGCCGGGGTCGCGGCGGCTCCATTGGCCGTGGATGTGGATGGCTCGATGCAGCGCGACGGCTGGTGGTCGAGCGCGCGGCGGCTCGCGGACCTCGAATCGCCCGAGGCCATCGGCAAAGAGGCGGCGCGGCGGACGCTTCGCCGGCTGGGCGCGCGACGCGTTCCCACGCAGCAGGTTCCCATCGTCTTTGCGCGGGAGGTGGCGCAGTCGCTGGTGGGCGTGATCTTTGAGGCTGCCTCGGGCGACGCCATCTGGCGCGGGGCGTCTTTCCTGGCGGGAAAGCTAAGCGAGCAGATCGCAGCGCCGGGTGTGACCATCATCGACGACAACACCATGCTGTTGCCCACGGGGATGGGCGGCTTTGGGACGTCTCCTTTTGATGGCGAGGGGCTGCCCTCGCTGCGCACGGTGGTGGTGGAGAATGGCGTGCTGCGCAACTATCTGCTGAACACCTACACGGCGCGCAAGCTGGGCATGAAATCCACGCACAACGCGTCAAGAGGATTAGCAGGCACGCCGGGCATCGGCTGTGGCAACCTGTATCTTGAGCCGGGAGAACTCACTCCGGAGCAGATCATCGCGGAGGTGCGCGCCGGGCTCTACGTCACCAGCCTGATGGGCTTCGGCGTCAACGTGGTCACGGGCGACTACTCGCAAGGCGCGACCGGCCTGTGGATTGAGAATGGCGCGCTCACTCACGCCGTCGAAGAGGTGACCATCGCCGGCAACCTGGCCGAGATGCTGCGGAATGTGACCGCCATCGGCAGCGATCTGGAGTTTCGCGGCGCGGTGGCCTCGCCCACGCTGCGGATTGACGGCATGATGATTGCGGGAAGTTAGCGGAGTTTGAGTGGAATGGCAGCTTCGAGGCAAAATTCCGAGATTGCAATGCAGCAGATCGCCTTTGACCCGGCTGACGCCAAGTCCGCTCTGGCGCAACTGCCAACGAGTTCTACGGTTTTCGCGCTTTACGGCGCGGAGGCTCACGCCGAGCCTTACATCGGGCGCACGCCCAACCTGCGCGCGCGGCTTGCCCGGTTGTTGCAACCGTCAGCGAAATATCCGCGCCGTTTGCAGTTGGCCGGGCGGGTGCGGCAGATTCGCTGGCGGCTGACCGGCTCGGAGTTTGAGTCGCTGCTCCTCCAGTTCGAACTCCTCCAAAACGAGTACGGCACGAAGTGCCTGGAACGGATGCACCTGGGAGCGCCGGCTTTTGTCCGCTTTTTTGGCAGCAATGCTTACCCGCGCATCGCGGTGACGAATCATCCCAGCCAGCGCGAGGCCGGCTGGGCCTACGGGCCGTTTCAATCGCGTGCGGCGGCTGAGCGCTTTGCCGACGAGGCGCTCAAGCTCTTTCTGCTGCGCCGCTGCACGGAGGAACTGGAGCCGAATCCCGATCATCCCGGCTGCGTCTACTCCGAGATGAAGATGTGCCTTGCGCCCTGCTACCAGGGCTGCACCGACGAGCGTTACGCTGAGGAGGCTGCTTCGGTTGAGCAGTTTCTGGCCACGCGCGGCGAAAGCCGGTTGGTCACGCTGCGCACTCAACGCGAAGAGGCCTCGGCAAATCTCGACTTCGAGGCTGCCGCCGCATTCCACGCTCAAGTCCAGCGCGTGGAGAGCGTGAAGGCTCTTTCCTCCGAACTGGTTCGCCCGCTCTCGCAGCTTCGAGCGGTTATCCTGCAAGCCTCGGCAAATCCCGGCGAGGTTGCGGTCTTCCTCTATGAAAACGGAAGGCTCAGCGGTCCGGCAGGATTTTCGACGCAAGGCATGAGAATCCAGAACGAAAACTCAGGTTCCACGTCGCTCTTTGCGCACCCGATGGCGATGGAGCCGATTCCGGAGACGCCCAGCCACGAAGCTGAGCCGGAAGAAAAGATTACCTCCGGGGCTAAAGCCCCTGTAGATTCTGCTGACTTTATGCAGGGGTTGAAACTCCCGCCTCCCTCCGTTTCGAATTCTGCCGCAGTTTGTAATAAGGCCGGTTTGGAAGTTCAAGCCACCGAAGCCGATGCGCCCTCCAAGCTCGCACGCGGCGCGCTCGAAGCCCGCATGGAGGCGGCGATGGCCGAGCTGGCTCAGCCTTCCGGATCGACTTCAGCGACCATCCGCCAGGGCCATCTGGCGCTGCTCAAGCGGTGGTACTACCGCGCCGAAGCCCGCCGCAGCGGTGAAATCTTCTTTCCCGACACCGAAGGCCGCTGGCCGGTAAAGGCCATGTTGCGCGGCGTGGGGCGGGTCGCCGGGAAAATGCTGGTAGTTGCGAATCACTCCGAGTAATCTATTTGGAAAACCAGTCATGCCCGCATCCGAGACCATCCGCTCCTTGCTTGCCGTTGGCCGCTGTTGTATCTCCAGCGGCCGAACCGTTGAGGTAATCAACCTCGTCCGGGCAAACCCCCGAAAGGCGAATCAATTGCTCGAATGCCTTTGGGACGAGGACCCCCGCGTGGCCATGCGCGCTGCCGACGCGTTGGAAAAACTCACGCGCCGCCGGGACCCGGTTCCAGACGCAATACAGAAATCGCTCCTGAAAACGCTTCAGGGCGCCTGGAAAGCGCCGTTGATTGGTTTGCTCGCCGAAGCCACCGAAAACAAGTTGCGCTGGTGTCTGGCGCAGGTTGTACCGCGACTTACGTTGACGATTTCAGAGTGCAGGCGCGTGTCCGATACATTGCAGTCCTTCCTTGAAGATCGAAGTTCGATTGTCAAGACGATGGCTCTGCAAGGGTTGGCCGATCTGACCCGGCAGGATGCCTCGCTGCTGCCCGAGGTTGTGGACTTGTTGCTCATTCACAGCCGCTCCGGAACCCCGGCCATGCGGGCGCGCGGGCGCATGCTGCTCAAGCAGTTGGAATCGGTTCGCGCGAATCGATTTATCGAGTTCATATCGGGAAGCGTCCATACCGGGAAGCTACGCGGCTGAGATTCTTCGAATCACTTAAGTGTCACGGTCATTGAAGACTCTCCCGAACATACACTCAACCCATGCACAGCTCCCTGCATCTTGTTCCCCGGAGGCAAGATCAGCGTCCGCCTGTCGATCTGCAAGGCCTGTGCGTCAACGCCCTCCTGCTCCACCAGCACGGGCAACTGGCCGAGGCGGAGCGCACCTACCGGCAGGTTCTGGAGCTCGATCCTCACCATGCCGACAGCCTGCATCTGTTGGGAGTGATGGCCCATCAAATATGCCGCAACGACATTGCCGTCGAGTTGATCCGCAAGGCGATTGCGGCGGACAAGCGGCCGGCGGCATTTCACTCCAACCTGGGCACGGCTTATCAGGCGCTGGGCAAGCTGGAGGAGGCCGCGGCCTGTTATGAGCGGGCGCTGAGCATCAATCCGGAGCTGGCCGAAGCGCAGATGAACCTGGGCGCCGTTCTTGAGGCGCAAGGCAAGCGGGAGCTGGCCGAGGCGCGCTTCCGGCGGGCGCTTGAATTGCGTCCGGAGCTGGCCGAGGCTCACGTCAACCTGGGGAACATTCTGCAAGCGCAGGGCAAGCTGGAAGAAGCGGCGGCCAGCCACCATCGGGCGATGGCCATCAAGCCGGAGTTTGCCGAGGCCCACTTTAATCATGCCAACGCTCTCCAGGCGCAGGGCAAGCTGGAGGAGGCAGTGGCCGGTTATGAGCGTGCTCTGACCCTCAAGCCGGGAATGGCCGAGGCCCACGGCAACCTGGGAAACGCCCTGCTGGCTCAGAAAAAGCCGGAAGAGGCGGAGGCCTGCTATGCGCGTGCGTTGGAGCTCAAGCCGGATTATGCCGAGGCCTGGTACAACCTGGGTAATACGCGCCAGTCCCAGGAAAAACTGGTTGAGGCAGCGGCCTGCTATCAGCGCGCCATTCAACTCAAGCCGCAACTGCCCGAGGCGCACTATAACCTGGGCAACACGCTTCACGTTCTCGACAGACTAATCGAGGCAGCGTCCAGCTTTGAGCGGGCGCTAGCCCTGCGGCCGGAGTATGCCGAGGCTCACTACAATCTAGGCTGCGTCTTTGAAGATCTTGGCCGCCTGGATGAGGCGCTCTCGTCGATGGCGCGAGCCCTGGAGATCAAGCCGGATTATCCCCAAGCCCAATTCGGCCAGGCTCTAACGCAACTGCGGAGCGGAGAGTTCTCGACCGGCTGGCGCAACTACGAATCTCGCTGGCAGTCGCCCGATCACGACACGCCGTGGCGCGCCTATCCGCAGCCTCTTTGGACGGGAGAAAAGCTGGATTCGGGACGCTTGTTGCTGTGGGGCGAGCAGGGCATCGGCGATGAAATCCAGTTTGCGGGGCTGATTCCAGACGCCATCCGCAGCGGCAGCCGCATCACGCTGGATTGCGATGCCCGGCTGAAAACGCTCTTTGCGCGGTCGTTTCCGGAGATCGAGGTGGTTTCAGGCTGTGGGCCTGATCAGGCTCTAAAGCTGGGCGCCCTATCCTTACGCCTTGCTTCATGCGCGAACGTAAAAGTAAAAGACGACGAACCTCATGCGCGAAGCGCGGCTGCCCCACCGCAGGTGGTCGCAGCGCACCTGCCCGCGGGCAGTCTTCCGGGATTGTTTCGGGCTACAGAAGCTGCCTTTGCCGCCACCACCTCGCCTTATCTGAAAGCCGATCCTGTGGAACGGGAGCGCTTTCGCGCTGATTACTCTGACGGCAGAAAGCTCATCGGGCTGGCATGGCACACGCGCAATCAAAAATCCGGTCGCAAGCGTTCCATCGCACTGGAAAACTTTGCTACGCTCTTTGCGTTTCCCGGAATTCGCTGGATCAGCCTGCAATATGGGGATTTCGATGATCTGGAGCAACAGGCGGCGACGGCCAACGCTCCCCTGCTCATCGACCGCAGCGTGGATCAGTTTGCCAATCTGGACCGCTTCGCTGCGCAGGTCGCGGCCATGGATCAAATCATCACCATCGATAATTCGACGGCGCATCTGGCCGGAGCATTAGGCATTCCGGTCTGGCTTTTGTTGCCCTTCGCCGCCGATTGGCGCTGGCTTGAGGCGCGAACCGACAGCCCCTGGTATCCCACATTGCGCCTCTTCCGCCAGCCGAAGCTGGGCGATTGGGAGCCGGTAATGGAGAACGTCCGTAGTACCCTTGCGGGGAGTTTCAACTTCCGATAAGCGTTCTTGATCCGCAGACTCCCTCCCCTTCGCGCTGATACACTGACCCTGCAAGGAGAAACATCCCAAGAGCATGATTGAGTTGCTGCCGATCTCAATATGATTGAACTTTTGCTGGTATCGATATGATTGAACTTCTACCCTCTATTTTATCGGCTGATTTTGCCCATCTGGCGGAGCAGGTTGCCGCGGCTGAGCGGGGCGGCGGCACGGCCATCCACGTGGACGTGATGGACGGGCATTTTGTGCCCAACATCACCATTGGGCCGCCGGTGGTCAAGTGCCTGCGCAAGGTGACCAAGCTGCCGCTCGATTGCCACCTGATGATCGAGAATCCGGACGAGTTCATTCCCGCCTTTGCCGAGGCCGGGGCCAACTGGGTGAGCGTCCACTACGAGACTTGTCCCCACCTGCACCGCTCACTGGAGCTGATTGCCGAGCACGGAATGAAGCCGGGGGTAGTGGTGAATCCGGCCACCCGCGTGGAGCTGCTGCGGGAGATTCTGCCCATGGTTCACCATGTTCTGGTGATGAGCGTGAATCCGGGCTTTGGAGGGCAGGAATTCATCGAATTTTCGCTGGAAAAGATCAAACGGCTGGTGGAGTTGCGCCAGGAGCAGGGGCTGGCATTTAGAATCGAAGTGGACGGCGGTGTGGCTCACGATACGGTGGCCCGCATCGTCCAAGCGGGAGCGGAGCTGCTGGTGGCCGGCAACGCGGTTTTTGGCGCCGGGCAACCGGAGCGGGATGCGCGGGCGCTGCTGGCCGCGGCTCGCAAAGCAGCTGGCGAGTGAAAGAGCAGCTTTTAGCTACTAGCTTTTAGCTCCAAAAGCCCCGGCGACCCTCTAAGTGATGGGTACAAAAGCACTTGGGAGTGGAAACGAAAAGCTAGAGGCTAGAAGCTGATTTACGAGCAAGGAATTAGCTTGCGGCCTGTCGACGGGCCGCAGCCGCAATGAGGGGATATGAACCGGTTTACGACAAAGATTGCCGCGGTAGCTTTGGCGGTTTTGTTGCTGGGTGGAGTTGCGGCCCAGGCCAAGGGCAGAAAGCCCAAGCAGAAGAAGCAGGATCTGAGCGCCAATCCGCTGCTGGGCGTGAAATCCAAGCAGCCCGACAAGGAGCTCTTTGACAAGGCCATGATCGCCATCAAGAAGGGCCGCTTCGACGTGGCGCGGCTTGATTTGCAGACCATGCTCAACACCTATCCCGACTCCGAGTACCGGATGCGCGCCAAGCTGGCGGTGGGCGATAGCTGGTTCAAGGAGGGCGGCACCGCTGCCCTGACCCAGGCGGAGGCGGAGTACAAGGACTTCATCACCTTCTTTCCCCAGGCTCCCGAAGCCGCCGAGGCGCAGATGAAGGTGGCTGACATCTACTACCAGCAGATGGAGAAGCCCGACCGCGACTACAGCAACGCGCAGCGCGCGGAGCAGGAATACCGGGCGATGCTCAATATGTTCCCGGATTCGAAGCTGGCGCCCCGCGCCACGCAGAAGCTGCGCGACGTGCAGGAGGTTCTAGCCGAGCGTGAAACTCAGATCGGCCTTTATTATGGAAGCCGGGAGAACTACTCGGCCTCCATCGCCCGCCTGAAGACGGTAGTCGATACCTATCCTCTTTACTCCAAGAGCGACCAGGCGCTGCTGGGCATTGGCGATGCCTATGCCGGCCAGGCACACGCCGTCCAGGTTATGCCCAGGCTTCCCGGCGCGATCAGGGAGCGGTTACACGCGGTTTATCAGGACCGGGCCGCCGAGGCCTACACCAAAGTGATTACGCGTTATCCGATGGCTCCCCACGTGGAAGATGCCCGCGACCGGCTGGTGGCCATGAACCGCCCCGTTCCCGAGCCTACGCAGGAAGCGATAGCCGAGAGCGACGCCGAGGAGCGCAGCCGCCAGCCTTTGCATTTTACTGATAAAACTCTTGGAATCATCAAACACGGACCTGCGGTGGTCGAAGCCGTTCACGTGGGCGAACCCAGCCTCGATGACCCCAAGCGCACCCTTGCGCCGGATATCACCAAACAGAGCATCGCGATGTTTAACGACGCCATCAGAGCCGGCCAGCCTGCCGCACCGGCCGGAGCAGTTACGCCCACCGGCGTCAATGAACCGCCACGCAGCGATCAGCCCTCCCAGGCGCCCTTGCAGATGGAGCAGCCCGCGAGCGGAACCGGTGTGGGTGTCCAGGTGGTGAGCGCGCCCGCGGCTGATCCCAACGCCGTCCTCAAGCCTGTCGGCCCCAGCAACGTAGTTGCGCCCGCCGCTGAAAAGCCGGCTGAAGCCCCCGGTCAGGTCAACGACATCAAGTCCGGCACGACACCGGCTCAGGCCGGCGCCACAAAGGGGAAGAAGCCCAAGGCCGATCTGAACGACGAATCGTCGAGCAAGAAGAAAAAGAAGAAGGGCATGTCCAAGCTGAACCCGTTCTAGGCGGATAGCAGAGTGAAAAACAAAAGGCCGCTTCCCTGAAGGAGGCGGCCTTTTTTGCGGGTTATGCGAGATCTAGCTTGCCGCCCGCAGCCGCTTGGCCAGCGCCCACTTCAGTTCATCGATGCCCTGGCCAGTGACGGCAGAGATGGCGTGGAACTCCAGCTTTCTGCGCTTGACGTGAGCGGCCAGCTTTTTCAGCTTCTCCGGATTGGCGGAGTCGATCTTGGTGGCGGCGACGATCATGGGCTTGTTGGCCAGCGGGTGTTCGCCGTTGGCGTTGGTGAAGCTGGCCAGCTCCTGGTTGATGACCTTGAAGTCTTCCACCGGATTGGGACGGCCGCTGGAGTCGGAGACATCGACCAGGTGAACGAGCAGGCGGGTGCGCTCGATATGGCGCAGGAACTGGGTGCCCAGGCCTGAGCCGAGATGCGCGCCTTCGATCAAGCCGGGCATGTCCGCAACGACGAAGGATTCCAGCTCCGGCTCCTCGCCCACGGTGACCACGCCGAGGTTGGGTTCGAGCGTGGTGAAGGGGTAATCGGCGATTTTAGGCCGAGCGGCGGAGATGCGGGAGATGAGCGTGGATTTGCCGGCATTGGGATAGCCGACCAGGCCGACATCGGCCAGTAATTTGAGTTCGAGACGATAATGGCGTTCCTCGCCGGGACGGCCCAGCTCGTGCTCGCGCGGGGCTTGATGCGTGCTGGTGGCAAAGTGCTGGTTGCCGCGTCCGCCTCGCCCGCCTTTGGCGATAATGACCCGCTCGTCGGGTTCACTGAAGTCATGCACCAACTCGCCGGTGGTCTGGTCATATAACGAGGTGCCGACTGGGACTTGCAGGATGACGGGGTTGCCGTCGAGCCCGGAGCAGTTGGAGCCCATGCCGTGTTCGCCGCGCTGGCCTTTGTGCTCGGGATTATAACGGAAGTGGATCAGCGTATTGTGGCGCTGCGAGCTGACCATAACGACATCGCCGCCGCGCCCGCCGTCGCCGCCCGACGGCCCGCCGCGGGGAACGAACTTTTCTCTCCGGAAGGCCATGCAGCCGTTGCCGCCGTCGCCGGCCTTGACGCGAATTTTTGCTTCATCGATGAACATAGAAAGACAGGGTATAGGGACTAGAAAGCTACGATTTGCGCTTCATCCCAAACTATCTAGGCTATATCCGAGATTCCTTCTTTTCAGTTTACCGGAGAAGGGCATAGAATCGCTGGGAACGATGTTATTGTGTGATTTAGCGGCCAAAGCAGGGAGATCCCTGCATGGAAGCGGCCGCATGGTTTTGCCCTATCCGGACCCGCCGCCAGAACGGGCCGGGGTTGAAGCGTAAAGAGGTTTTTCCCAGGATCTGCCGCGAGCGAGTCTCGATGGCAGGGTTGGAGCGCAGTTGGACGAAGACGCTGGCGGTTGCCGTGCTGCTGATGGGCGCGGGAACGGCGGGATTTACCCAATCGGTCCAGATTCAACCAGCCGAAGATCAATCAACCGGCTCGCTCGCGGGTAAAGTGACTGACCTGCACTCCAGGCCCCTGGAGAGCGTCACGGTCGTAATCCGCAACCAGGCCACCGGCGCTGAGGCGCGCACCATCACAACAAAAAACGGGGCTTACCGGTTCAGTGGGTTGGAGCCAGGGGAGTACTCGCTCACCGCCGAGAGTCCGCAACTGGGACGTGGCCAGGTGGAATGGATTGTAGTCGCTGCCGGCCACGAGGCGCGGGTGCAGGCGGCGATCGCGTTGGTGCCGCTTCCGTCTGGTCCTGAACTGGCGGTGCTGCCAATTAAGGAGCAGCCCTGGCTGAACCGGCCCGTCCTGGAGCCGGAGGCTCTGCCGGAGAGCGACGTTGCGCTAACCGCCGAGCCAGCGCGTTTGCTCCCCTTGCGCGGGCAGCGGGTGAGAACGGAAATTCCTCAGACCACGGCTATCGATATAAACACAGCGCTGGAAACCGAGCCGTTACGTATGCTGGCTCTGGCGGGACAAAACCTGCCGAATACCGTACCCATCAAGGCAGCTTCTCAAGAGAGTGAGCCGGCGGCTCCGCCGTTGAGCAGCAAGATTAGCGCCGCCGAATTGCAGGCCCTGCCGGTGAGCGGGCGTCACTGGCAGGATTTTGTGCTGGACAATACGCCCACATCCAAAACCCCGGCAGGCGGCCAGGGAGAGATTTCGCTGCGGGGCGCGGGACAGCCGACGGAGATCGCGGTGGATGGAATGAACCGGAGGCCGGCCTTTGGCCCAACAAATGAGACAGGGCAAGGCTCGCAAGGACGGGGGCCGTTGGGCCAGGGCGAGAATCCGGCAGGAATGGCGCAGATAGGCAAGGGCGGGCATGGGCTTGCCGTGAGCGAGGCGGCGATACGCACGGTGGAAACGGTGGCCGGCAACGTGGAAGCAGCGGCAGACAGAGCGGCGGGCGGGCGGATGAACGTGGAGACCGAGCGCGGCGCCAATGAATTGCATGGGCAGGGATTTCTGTATGATCGCCAGAACAACTGGGGTGCGCAAAATCCCTTTACCCAGTGGGTTACGGAAACCACGCCAGCCACTGATACCACCGTACCGGTCTTCACGCCGGAGTCTTACACTCCTCCGGACCGCGAGACGACCTGGGGGATTGGCGTGGGCAGCCGCATTTTTCGCGACAAGCTTTTCTGGTTCGCCGCTCTGGACGGTTATAACCGCAACGATCCGGGACTGGCTACGGTGAAGCATCCCTTCCTTTGCGCGACTTACAACGCCAACGGCCAATGTGCCGAAGAAACCGGGTTCTTTGCCCAGCCCACGAACGACCAGATGCTGGTGCTGTGCGCACGGCTGGGATTGATAGAGCCGGGGCAGACGGGGACGCCGAAGGCCTGCACCAATGCCTTGGTCCAGGGGCTTGGAGCCTACTCACCGATGCTGGAGACGCTCGCTGGGCTGCTCGGCCCGGCCCCGCGCACGGCTACGCAGTGGACCGGATTTGGCCGGCTGGACTGGCAGGCGACTGAGCGCAATCGCCTCACGCTGGAGGGCATTGGCGCGCGATGGAACTCGCCGGGCGGAGGGTTGACTCGCGTCTCGGAAGCGTACGGCAACCATAGCTTCGGGTCGAGCAAGGCCAGCGAGGAGTGGCTGCTGGGGCGCTGGGAGGCTTTTTTGACTCCCAACCTGCTGGCCGTGACCCAGGCCTCGGCCGGGCGCATCATTCTGGAGGCGCGGCCGGAGACGCCCTCAACCTATGAGCAGACGCTGCTCGGCCCGAATGTCTGGGGCCAGTTGCCGGAGATCGTGGTGGACAATCGCTACGGATTCACCATCGGCAACCCCTCGCGCTTCGGGCAGGGCAACTATCCGGACGAGCACGCAACCCAAGGGCAGGAGTCGCTGGATTGGATTCGCGGCAAGCTGTTGGTGAAGGCCGGCTTCGAGTTGAGCCACAACAGCGACGCAACCAGCCTGCTACGCAACCAAACGGGGACGTATACCTACTCCAACGTGGAAAACTTCATCTCCGACGCGCTGGCCTTTCAGAATTTTGGAATTTCCGGCGAACTCGACCCGATTCTTCAGCACACCTGCGACCAGACGGGCAAGGTCTGGACGGATTCGCTGGGCAACACGCGCGGACAGGGCAGCCTGCCCTGTTACTCCTACTACTCACAGACTATGGGCCCGTCCAGTTGGCATATGAGCACCAACGATTGGGCGGGATACGCAACGGCCCAGTGGGAACAGAGCAAGCGCATGGTCCTCTCCGCCGGATTGCGATGGGAGCGGGAGCAGTTGCCTCCTCCGCTCACTGCGCTCCTGAACCCGGAGCTTCCGCTGACTGAAAAGCTGCCCACTCTGGGCAATCAATGGGGTCCGCGGATCGGCCTGGCCGTGGGATCGGGAGAAAAACACTGGCCGGTTTTGCGTCTGGGCTATGGGATGTACTTCGGGCGCACCGAAAACCTGACGGTGGAGACGGCGCTAACCCAGACCGGCTCGTATAACGCTCAAACGGGCTCGTATAACGGCGACGTGAATTTTTTCATACGGCCCACGGACGGCTTCAACCCGCCCACGGGCACCAGCGATGCTCCACCGTTTCCATACGTGTTGCAGGGAACGCCGGGGAGCGTGGTGAAGCCGGGAGCGGTGGAGTTTGCGTCTGTGTTCCACAGCCCCGAAGTGCATCAAGCTGTCGTTGGCGTTGAAGAGACGCTGCCCAGCCATGTGGAGGTGACCGCCAGCGCGATGGTAAGCCTGGGGCGCAGGCTGCCGATCTCCATCGACACGAACTTCGATCCTTCTGTAAATCCGGGGAGCATTACCTATGCCGTGGTAGACGCAACCGGCAAGGGGCCTATCAAGGCCCCGCAGATCACCGTTCCTTTCTACGCTTCCTGGCCATCGACAACTTCATCGACCGGGTTTGCCGGGCGGCTCAATCCGGACTACCAGCAGATTACCCAAATCATGAGCCGGTCCAACTCGACCTATGAGGCGTGGATGGTAAAGGCTGTCCGTTATGGCCGGCGGGGGCTGAGCCTGCGCGCCCACTACACTTACGCGCACGCCATGGACTGGAACCCCAACGAAAGCGCGCAGGTGGCCGGCAACGACGTGCTGGACCCGGCCGACTTCAGCCAGGAGTACGGCACGAGCAACCTGGACGTGCGCCACTCGGCCAGCGCGATGGTGGTCTATGAGGCGCCGTGGAAGCTGAGCGGCAGGGCCGGAAAGCTGGGCAATGGCTGGATGGTCTCGGGCGTCGCGCAGTTTCGCAGCGGATTGCCCTACACCATGCGCACATCCGGCTCGCTGGCTGAAGAGTTCACGAGCGGCGGAACACCCATCGTGGGTCTGGGGCCGGGGATGAACGGCTCGGGCGGCGACAATCGTGTCTACGGAGTGGGCAACAATAGCATTGTCTATAACATAGGCCGCAACACCTACCGTTATCCGGCCACCTGGAAGGCCGACCTGCGGCTGGGCAGGCGCTTCGACCTGGGGCATATGCGCGAGCTGGAACTACTGGCCGAGAGCTTTAACCTGTTCAATCACCAGAATGTGACGGAACTGGAGACCACCGGCTACTATATCGAATCCGGCACGACGAACTCCCTGCCCACGCTGAACTTCCTCGCCGGTCCCATAACCAACGCCACAACCGGCGCTGTAACCAACCCCAACGCCACGGCCTTCGGCCAGCCGCTGAACATCAACGCAACCAACTTCTACCGCGAGCGGCAGATTCAGTTCGGGTTGAGGCTGAGGTTCTAGTTGCTCGGTGGGGGCGCAGTCGCGTCAGCAGGCGCTGGGGCCGGCGCGGGGGCCGGAGGCAACTTGTACAGGCCGCGGATGTAAATGATGAGATTCCACACCTCGTCGTCCTTGGCGCGGCCCGCCTCCTCGGCAGGCATCTTGCCCTTGCCGTTGCGGATGACGTTGAACAGATCCTGGTCCTGCTTATTGGCCAGCGTCGCGGGATTGCTCCAATCCGGGAGCGTCAATTCCATGTCCCTGGCCAGATCAGTCTTGCCATTTCCGTTTTCCCCATGGCAAAGAGCGCAATCGGCTCCAAAAATTTCCTTGGCTCGCGCCTGCGACTGAGCAGTAGGCTTGACCGGATTCTTTTGAACGGCGGCGGGGGCCGGAGTCGTGTCCTGCGAGATGGACCCAGGAGTGGACAAGGCGGTAATCCCAAACAAAACAGCAGCAGAAACATACAGCAACGGCTTCAACATAATAGCCTCCTCGGTCGCGGCAGCCGGTTTGAGGCATCCCGCAGCCGAATCATATCTCGCAGGAATTATATGCCATTCAGACGGCATCAGGCTGGGTGGATTTGATCGATATGGTTCAAATGGAACGGTTTGGCTGGTTTGAGCAGATTTATGCGGTAAATGACCCCGCCGGTATCAGGGAATTTGCCGCCAGCCGCAGGCCAAATCCGGTGCGGTGATTTTGCCGTCGAGCCTGAAGCAGGAAGCGCCGTTGATGTCGGTCGAGAAGGTACGGACGTTGGCCGCTTCGAGCGCTTTGAGCACCTCGATGCGTGGATGGCCGTAGCGGTTGCGCAGGCCGCAGGAGATGACGGCGCACTGCGGCGCCACGCGGGCCAAAAATTCCGGGCGCGTGGAGGTAATGCTGCCGTGGTGGCCCACCTTGAGCAGAGTGCTTGCCAAGCCAGTTTCGGCCAGCATCGCCTGCTCGATGGGCGCCTCGGCGTCGCCTTCCAACATCACGGAAGTCGCTCCGTAGGCCACGTGCAATACCAGCGAGTCGTTGTTGCCGGGCTGCGGTCCGGGTTGATAGTCGCTAAAGGGAGCCAGAACGCTGACCTGGGTTGGGCCGAAGGCGAAGGCGTCTCCGGCGCGCAACGAGCGAACGCGCACATGGAGATCGGCGGCCTCGTCGAGCAGGGCGTTGTAAAGACCGAAGCGGGGATTGTTGCCCACCCAAAGCTCGGCGGGATGGAAGTTGCGCAGAACGGCGGGCAGGCCGCCCATGTGGTCGGAGTGTGCGTGGGTGAGAGCTACCACGTCGAGGCGGCGAATGCCGCGCGACCACAGCACCTCGGAGACGACCTCTTCGCCGATGTCGAAATCCTGCGGAGCCTGGCGCGGGCCGCCGCCAAAGCCGCCGCCATCCACCAGCAGGGTTTTGCCGTCGGGCGCAATCAACAAGATGGAGTCGCCCTGTCCCACGTCGATGGCCTCGACGAGCAATGCGTCGCGCGGGTGATCGACGGAGCGGGGCAGGACGGCAACCACGGCGGCCAGAAGCAGCGCGGAGAGAGAAGCAAGGACGGCGCGGCGGCGCCAGCGAACTCCTGACGAAACAGAAAAGCGCGCCAGCACGATGGCCAGAGCAAGCAGCGCGCAGAAGGCCAGCGACTGCCAGAGCAGCGGCGCGGGAATGCGGAAGTCGCCGAGAGTAGTCGAGCCGAAGAAGCGCACCAGCCAGATTCCGAAGTGAAGAGGCAGCGCCACGAACATGGCCGGCGCTGTGGCGGCGGCAGGCCATACGAGCGCCACGATCAAAGTGACCAGCGCGGCCGGCATCAGGATGAGCAGCAGCGGCAGGATGAAGACATTCACCGGCAAAGCGAAGACAGTGATGCGGTGAAAGTAGACGGCCATGGGCAAGGCCATGGCCAATTCGACAACGAAGGATACGACCATCAGCTCGAAGCAGCGGATTAGAAAGCGCACTGTCCATGGGAAGATGCGCCAGGCGATGAAGTTGGCCCATCGGCCGCCCGCCGCGTCCCTGAGTCCCACAGCCATCATGCGCAGCGTGACGCGAAATTGCGCCAGGCGCGGGGCGAGTTTTGCGTCGACCGCTATCTGGCGCAGGTCGCGGGCAGCTGTCAGGTAGGGATGCACTGTGGCCAGCAGCAGCGGAGCGGCGACGCCACCGATGGCGACCACTGCGAGCAGAGTCATTTGGAAGCTGGCGTCGAAGAGGCTGCGTGGGCTGTAGGCCAGCAGGCAAAGGGCAGCAAAGCCGATGGTGTTCAGAGCGTTGCGCTCGCGGTAGAGGAGGCGGCCAAGAAGGTAGAGGGTGACCATCCACAGCGAACGCTCGACCGGCGTGGCGAAGCCGGTGAAGATGGCGTAGGCGAAAGAGGCCAGAATGGTGACGAAGGTGGCCGGGACGCGGGGAAGGCGCAGGCGGCGCGCAACCCAGAAGAGGCAGCCGGCAACAATGGCCAGGTGAAAGCCGGAAATCACCAGCATGTGGAAGGAGCCGGTGCGCTGAAAGCCTACGCGCAGCGATTGGGTCAGGAAGGTGCGGTCGCCGGTGACCATGGCGGCCAGCATGATGGCATCGTCCTGAGAAAGGCGCAAGGGAGCTGGCAGGCGGCGCATGGCCGCGGGCAGAGCCAGCAGGCGGTCGCTCGAGGCGCGCTGCAAACCGCTGATGCGGCAGGCGAGGAAGAGGCCGGGGGACGGGCCGAGGCGTTCTACATGGTCGATGCTCACCGTCGCAATGGAGGTGATGCCCTGATCGACGAGAAAATCCTCGCGGCTCCAGACGCCGGGATCGTGATAAACCTCGGGCGGCAACAGGCGGACCACGGCGCGGAGACGCTCGCCGCACTGATAGGGCTGCTGAATTGCCGTGGCGACGGGCCAGCGAACGGTCAGGCGTACACGGCCTTCGATGGGCTCCTGCGCATCCTCGGCGTCGGTGACTACTTCCAGGCTGGAGACGCGCAGGTCGATTCTTTGCGAGGGCCGCTGAGTTGAGTTGGGCTCATCCAGATTGTGCTCTATTTCGCCGCGCACCGGCCCGGCATCGACGACCGCGCCTTCGACGGTGCGCAGAAGGCCGTTGGAGAGCGAGGCCAGCGCGGGCGCGGGCGCAGGATGCGGCTCCATCCAGGCGCACCATGCGCCCAGCAGCAACCACAGCGCGGCCAGAGGCAGCCAGGCGATGCGCTGCGCGCGGAATGCCGCCACTCCGCACAACACGGCCACCAGCGCCAGCGCGATGAGCACTACACTCGGCCGCAGCCAGAGAAAATGAGTCACCGCAATTCCCGCGGCAAAGAGGCAGGCCGCGTGAAAGAGCGGAACGGGACCCGGACCTGGGCCCAGCGCGGCAGGAGCGCCGATAACTTGCGCGGGAGTGGGGGATTCGGTTTGCATCGCGCTGGAAAACTTAAAAAGCTCTTCTGGCCCTCAAGCCTATCAGGAGTGGCGCAACTGGACCACTGTTTCCAGATGAAAGGTCTGGGGAAAGAGGTCGGCGAGGGTGATGGATTGGAGGTCGTAGCCGGAAGCGATGAGCGCGCGCAGGTCGCGGGCCAGCGTGGCCGGGTCGCAGGAGACGTAGGCCAGAGCAGGGGCGGCGATCCCGGCCAGCAGTGTGCAGGTCTCAGCGACGAGGCCGGTGCGCGGCGGGTCCACCACGATGAGGTCGGGAACAGCCGAGTCAGAAGCCACGCCGTCAGGACGATGGCTCGCATGGGCGCGAAGAAAAACAAGAGTCTCGCTCTTTACCGGGATTCCGGGTGTGCCTTTGAGGTTGGCTGCAAGCGCCGGGGTTGCCGCAGGCGCCGACTCGACGGCCACCACGCGGTCAAACCGTGTCGCAAGCCGCCTCGCGAAGAGGCCGACGCCGGCAAAAAGGTCCCAGGCGAGCTTGCCGCTATGGCCAGCGACAACTCGCTCCACCAGAGAGTCCACCAGCCAGCGGTTGACCTGAAAAAATGCTCCATGGTCCACGCGATAATCGAAGCCGGCGGCTCGATAGTCGAGCGATGCCGCGCCCCACTGCGCCAGCGTTCGTGGCTGCTGACCGGGACGGCCCTCGGTCAAAAGCTTCGCACCTGCGAGCGCGGGAATCCGCTGGTGCAATGCCTGAGCCAACTCATCAAAGCGCAGCCTGGCCTGGTTTGCTGTGAAGACAGCGGCCAGCAGCGCGGTTTCTGCCGCATCGCAGAAGAGCGCGATCTCTGTGGGGAGCAGCAATGGTGCAAAACCGCGCACAACTTCTGCGGCAGCCTGCGCAGCCTCCGTCAGCAGCGGCGTGGCGATGGGGCATTCGCGCAGGGGGATAATTTTATGAGAGCTGCGGCCGCGATAGCCAAGGTTTCCGGCTGCATCAAAGGCCAGACGGATGCGGTTGCGATAAGCCCAGGGCTCGGCAGATAACACGGAAATTTCATCCGGCACTCGAACTCCGCCGCGTTCCAGTGTTTCGCGCAGAATGGATTGCTTGAAGACTAGTTGAGTTGCGTAGCTGGTGTGCTGGTAGTGGCAGCCGCCGCAAGCGCCGAAGTGGGGGCAGGCGGGCGCAACGCGCTCCGGCGCGGCTCGGACGATCTCTTCGGCCTCGGCGGTCGCGTAGCCGGGCTTGGCTTTCGTGATGCGCACCCGCGCTTGCTCGCCCGGCAAGGTGAGCGGTACAAAAACCGCCTTGCCCTCCAAATGGGCCAGAAATGCCCCGCCGTAGACCGGCTTCTCGATTTCGACAAGCTGCGGCTCGGCGGATTGTTTTTGGCGCGCCTTCATTGCTGGCTCATATAAAACAAACTCAGGCGAGGCAGGTTGTAGTGCACCAGCAACTGCTTCTGCACAAATTGCCGCTCTACCTGGCGCAACTGCACGGCTCCCATGCGGCTGCGGTAGGGCGCAAGTTCGCGGGCCGCGTGTGTCTTGAGGCTCACCAGCAGCTCCTCGGGAGCCGCGGCGGTTAACGTGGCAAAGAGTTTTTCTTCGAGAACGGTGAGAGTGCGTTCGAGCGACTCAAGGTCCAGCTTCTGACCTTCGATGCCGTGCGCGGCGTCGGCCAGCTCGCGCAGGCGGGCGGCGGTTGCGGCGCAGGCTTCGGGAGCCACCGTGGCCGTATCGAGCGCCGCGGCGGCGGCTTCCAGATGAGCGGCCACGCGCTCCTGCTCGAATCCCGACTCGCGTTCGACACCGGCGGTGTCGGCGGGAGCTGTTCCGGCGGAGGCCTCGCGCAACTCCTCGGCTGCCACCATCACCGCCTGTGCGCACCAGGCCAGGCCGTTGATGCGCCGCATCCGGCCGCGCTTCTGCCGCGCCTCATATTTGTCAAAGGCCGCGTCAATGCCGCGCAGCACCGCCTCCAGCGGTACGCCGGCCTCGCGCCAGGTCTCGATCAGCGCCCAATCCAGCGTGGAAAGCAACAGCAGAGCCCCGCGCCGCTGTTGGAAGCGGTCTTCGATCTCGGTAAAGTAGTTGAAGTAATTCAGCACGGCATGCGCCTCAGTGCTTTTTGGCGGGGCGGTTGCGCTCGTAGAGAATCAGCAGGCCGTCGAGGGTGAGCATATCGTCGATCTCGGTGATAAAACGCGAGTCCTCGGCGATCTGCTGCGCCAAGCCGCCGGTGGCGATGACGCGCGGCTTCTGGCCCAACTCGGCGACTATGCGTTCCAGTATGCCGTCCACCAGGCCGATGTAGCCATAATAGAGGCCGCTTTGCAGGTGGGTGACGGTGTTGGTGCCGATGACCTTGGCGGGGCGCTTGATGTCTACGCGGCTCAATCGCGCGGCGTGCGAAAAGAGCGCATCGGCGCTGAGGCCGAGTCCGGGCGCGATGGCTCCGCCCAGGTACTCGCCCTTGGCCGAGATCACGTCGAAAGTCGTCGCCGTGCCGAAGTCCACCACGATGCACGGGCCGCCGTAGCGCTCGAAGGCGGCGATGGCGTTCACCAGCCGGTCCGCGCCGAGTTCGACGGGGTTGTCCACCATCACCGGCATTCCAGTCTTGATGCCCGGCTCAACAAAGATCGGCTTGGTGTGGAAGTAGTCTTCGCAGACCTGGCGCAGCGTGCTCTCGACCGGCGGCACCACCGAGGAGATGATGATGTACGAGACCTGGCTTGGGGATAAGTCATTCATTTCAAATAGATTGACGAAGAGCACGCCGTACTCGTCGGCGGTCTGCGAGCGGTGTGTGGTGATGCGCCAGTGCGCCGCCAACTCTGGTTTTTTACCACCAAACCGGTAGAGGCCCAGCACCGTATTCGTATTGCCTACATCGATGGCCAGCAGCATGGTGTTCTCAGCTTATCTCGGTGGCGCGAATTCCGCCGGTCTGCACTGTGATTAACCCAGCTTCCGTGCGCACCAGCAGGAAGCCATTTTCGTCCAGCCCTGCCGTCACGCCCGTGCAGGCTTGCGGACCGTGCACCTCGACGCGTCGCCCGCGAATCCAGGTCGAGGCCTGCTCGACGCGCGCGGGAATCGTAAGCGTCGCCGCCGGATCGACCAGCATCAGCGTCTCACACTGCAGCGATTTTAGCAGGGAGAGGAGTAAATTCTGGCGCGAAATGCGGTGGCCACATTCCAGATCGAGCGAAGTGGCGGAAGTGGACAAATCCGGAGAAAAGGTCCGCTGATGGACGTTGATGCCGATGCCGACGACAACATAATCAGCCGAACCGCCGGAAATCTTCGACTCCACCAGGATGCCGCCAACTTTGCGCGGGCCAATGAGCAAGTCGTTGGGCCAGCGCAAATCGATGGTGAGGCCTGCGACGGCGCGAATGGCATCGGCGGCGGCCAGTCCCGCTGCCAGAGGCAGCAGCGGCAGGCGAACGGCGGGAATCGGCGTGCGCAGCAACACGCTTGCATAGAGTCCATCACCAGCCGTCGAATCCCACTTATGATCTCCGCGTCCGCGTCCGACCAATTGTTCATCGGCTAAATAAACTGATCCATGCGGCGCGCCGCTGCGTGCGGCATCAAGCGCATCAGAATTGGTGGAATCAGTGAGCGGAGAGAAATGCAGCTTGCCCGCAAAAACGGTGCCGGCCAGCGCGGACTCCAATGCGGCCAGGTCATACAAGTCGTGCATGGCTCCGCGCAGGTCGAGCGATTCTTCGCGCACGGCTAATCTGTCCCCGCGTGGATACGCATAGAGATGTCGGCGGCCTTGGCGGAGTGGGTCAGCGCGCCCACGCTGATAAAGTCCACGCCGGTCTCGGCGTAGGCGCGGATATTTTCCAGCACAATGCCGCCCGAGGCCTCGATGGGAATCCAGCGCAGTTCTTGCGCGCTTCTTGTCTGCTCCACGGCTGCGCGCCGGATGCGCTCCACCGCGCGCTTCACCTCTTTGGGCGTCATGTTGTCCAGCAAAATGGCCTCCGCGCCGTGTTGGAGAGCTTCTTCCAGTTCCTGCGCGCTGCGCACCTCCACCTGCACGCGCTGGCCCTTCTTGCGTTTTTCCAGGGCGCGCGTCAGCACCGCAGGCAGACCTCCGCCCAGCGAAATGTGGTTGTTCTTGATGAGGATGCCGCTGGCCAGATCGAGCCGGTGATTGGTTCCCCCGCCGCACAATACGGCATACTTGTCCAGCGCCCGTAAACCCGGAACCGTTTTGCGCGTGTCGAGGACGCGAGTGCCGGTGCCGTGAATGGCATCGACAAATTTGCGCGTCTGCGTGGCGATGCCGCTCAAATGCTGCATCAGATTCAGAATTACGCGCTCGCAACTCAGCAGCGCGCGGGCGTTGTGGCGGATGACGGCCAGCACCTGACCATCGTGAACGCGCACGCCGTCGAAGATCTCCGGATGGCTGACGACTTCGAAGCGGGTCTGCGCCGGGGCGCGCTTGTCGAGCCGGGCAAAGATCTCCAGAAACTGCGGCACCGCGCCCAGTCCGCAAACCACCATTTCCTGGCGCGCAAGGATGGAGCCGGTGGCGCGCAGATCGGGGTCGATGGTGAGGTTGGTGGTGGTGTCGCCGGCAGCCTTGTCTTCAATCAAGGCCTGCTCCAGCAATGCGTCGATGTGGCTGTTCTTCCAATCCATAGGTCAGTGAACGAGTGAACAAGTGAAAAAGTGAACGAGTGAACTGTAATCAGTCCTTTGGCAATGCGTCAAGTGAGATATGTGCCTTTTCAAGCAGCAGACGCGTGTTGGCTTCCTGCTTCTTCAATCCTTCAACTACATTTGCCGGAGCCTTGGCCAGAAAGCTATCGTTGCCTAACTGCCGCTCAGCGGATATTAAACCTTTCTCATACTTGGCAATCTCTTTTGTGAGACGCTCGCGCTCGGCGGAGACGTCGATGGTGAGCTCGTAGACGATCATTAGATCGAAATCGATGCTTGATCGTTTGTTTGGACCGATTAACGGTGTCGAACTGAAAGTCAGGTCAGACACTCTGGCGAGTCGTCTGATGATGTCCTGATTGGACTCGAATATCTTCCTCAATCCAGCGCTATCATCAAACGTGTCAAAATTCTGCTGCGTTAATCCCTCCCCATTGAGTAATGAAGGCTCTCCTAGGTTCGCAAAATGCGTGAGGTCTAGCACAATCGGAACGACTAGCTTTTCATCGATACCAATATCTTTACGTAAAGCCCTCACCTCTGCAACGAGCCTTTGAATAGCTTCCATCTTGGAGTGTGCATCACCAATTCTATAATCAACTTTAGAATCCTGAATAGTTTGCGGGTACCGCGTCAGCGCAATCGACTTGGCCGGCGGGTTGCCGTCGTAGACCGCGTGCCACAACTCCTCAGTCAAAAACGGCATGAAGGGCGAGAGCAGGCGCAATGCCGCTTCAAAGACTTGAACCAGCGTGGTGAGCGCGGCCTTGGTCTGCGATTTGTCGGCGGTCCTGGAGAAGTCGAGGCGAAGTTTGACGATCTCCAGATACCAATCGCAGAAGCTGCCCCAAAAGAATTGATAAATCGTATTGGCCGCGTCGTCGTAGCGATAGTTCTCCAGCGATTGATTGACCTTGGCAGCGGTTGCGTTCAGTTCGGCGACGATCCAGCGAGCTTCGAGCGGCGCAGACTGCTCGGCTTCCGGCATTTTCCCCAGTGCTGAGGGATCAACAACAATGCCGATCCCGGCGGCGCGATCGATGTTCATGAAAAGGAAGCGTGCGGCGTTCCAGATTTTGTTGGCGAAGGCGCGGTAGCCCTCAGTGCGGGCGATGTTGAAGGCGATGTCGGTGCCCGGCGAGGCCATCGAAGCCAGCGTGAAGCGCACCGCGTCGGTTCCATAAGTTTTGACGATCTCGATGGGGTCGAGGACGTTGCCCTTGGTCTTGGACATCTTTTCGCGGTTGGCGTCGCGCACCAGGGCGTGAATGTAGACCTCTCGAAAGGGAACCGAATCCGCAAGAGAGCGCGGGCTGCCGTCGGGCAGCGGAACATCCCCGGCGAACCAGCAGCCGAACATAATCATGCGCGCGACCCAGAAGAAGAGAATGTCGAAGCCGGTGACGAGGAGGCTGGTGGGATAGAAGGCGTCGAAATCGGCGCGCGTTTCGGGCGTGATGTTCGGCCAGCCGAAGACGGAGACCGGCAGCAGGCCCGACGAAAACCAGGTGTCGAGAACGTCAGTCTCCTGGGTAATCTTCTTTGAGCCGCAGTGGGCGCAGGCGGCAGGGTCGACGCGGGCGACGGTGATCTTGTGGCAGTCGGCGCAGTGCCATGCGGGGATGCGATGTCCCCACCAGAGCTGGCGCGAGATGCACCAGTCGTGGATGTTCTCCATCCACTCGAAGTAGGTCTTCTCGTACATCTCCGGCGTGAACTTGATGTGGCCTTGCCGGACAGCTTCTTTGGCCTTGTCGGCCAGCGGCTGAATCTTGATGAACCATTGCGTGGAGAGGCGCGGCTCTACGACCGTCTTGCAGCGGTCGCAGTGGCCGATGTTGTTGACGTGGTCCTTGATGCCGGCCAGCAGACCTTGCTCTTCGAGGTCGGCGACGATTTTTTTGCGGGCTACGTAGCGGTCGAGGCCGGTGTATGCGCCGCCTTCGGCGTTGATGTGGCCGGTGTCGTCCATCACGTTAATCGACGGCAAATGGTGCCGCTCGGCCAAGGCGAAGTCGTTGGGATCGTGAGCCGGAGTGACCTTGACCGCGCCGGTTCCGAAGTCGCGGCTGACCCACTCGTCGAGGATGATGGGAATCTCGCGGCCCATGAGCGGCAGGCGCAGCTTCTTGCCGTGCAGGTGCAGGTAGCGCTCGTCTTCGGGATGAATAGCCACGGCTACGTCGCCCAGCATGGTCTCGGGGCGGGTGGTGGCAACAGAGAGAAACTTGCCAGAATCCTTACCGTCTTTGTTTACAACGGGATAGCGAATCTCCCATAGGTGGCCAGATTGTTCCTCGTGGAACACTTCCAGGTCGCTGATGGCGGTTTGGCAGCGCGGACACCAATTTACGATGTAAGCGCCGCGATAAATTAGACCCTGCTCATGCAGGCGGACGAAGGCCTCGCGCACGGCGACGGACAACTTCTCGTCCATGGTGAAGTATTCTCGCTGCCAATCGACCGAAGCTCCCAGCCGCTTCATCTGGTCGAGAATGACGCCGCCATAATGCTCTCGCCACTTCCACACGCGCTCGACAAAGGCCTCGCGGCCGAGCTGTTGCCGCGTGGCTCCCTCGCTTACAATCTGGCGCTCGACCAGCATTTGTGTCGCAATGCCGGCATGGTCCGTGCCCGGCACCCAAAGAACCCGGTCGCCGGACATGCGCCGCCAACGCATAAGGATGTCACTCTCCGTATGCTCGAACATGTGTCCCATGTGCAAGTTACCGGTGACATTGGGTGGCGGCAGCAGGATGGTATAAGGCTCACCATTTCCGTCGGCGTCGGCTGTGGGCGTGGGCTGGGCGAAGAGTTTCTCGCGCACCCAGTATTCTGCCCAGTGATCTTCAATGGCAGCGGGGTCGTAGGCTTTGGGCAGGTCACGGGGCATATTTTTCGTGGGCGAGTTCCCGACGGACTGCGTAAAACCCTCTTGCAGCGAGGGATTTATACCAGGAAACCATACCTCACTTTAACAGATGCGAAGCGAATGGCCTGCCACTTGCGGTGGGGCCAACTGCCTTCGGCGGGAAGACCGAATGGCGCAGACTTCTACTTAAGGCGCGATAAAGCGGCGCTTGCGCTGACCATGCCGGGACTCAGTTGGACGGCCTGGCTGAGTTCGGCTTTTGCGGAGGCCTGGTCCTTAAGACCCATGTATCCGAGGCCGGCGATGGTATGGGCGTTGGCAGCGCGGGCGCGCGGTGAAACGCGACGCTCCGGGTAGAAGCCGTTTGCCGCGATGGTTGGCTCGGGTTGTTGCAACTCATTCTGCCCGAATTGCACCATCTCTCGAAAGAGCTCCTGTGCCTTTTCTTCCTGGCCGAGTTTTTGGAAGGCAAGGCCCCGGTAGTAGTCCTGAGCCTTGCCGGAGGCTGAGTCATTCGATCGGCCGGGGCGGCGCATCGGAGCAGGACCGGGCGGCGCTATCGCTCGCTTCCAGGATTCTTCGGCACGCTGCGTGTCGCCGGCTCCGGCATAGGCAACGCCGGTCCAGTAATTGATCTCCGGCGAGCGGGGGTTTGCGCCGCCGAAGCCGAAGCTCATGGGCAGGTTGGCCGGAATGGTAACAGCGGCTTCCAGATCCTTGAGCGCATCCCCATAATGCAGAACTGCAATTTCCCTTTGGGCGCGCAGGATGTGGGCCTCGGTCCATTGCTCCACGACATTGATGTTCTCGCCTTCGGCCACCGCGAAGGTGTGCGTGGTCATGGTTTGGATGGCGTCGTCAAGCTGGCCGACGGCAACCTGTAGAGCAACGAATCGATTGAGCGCGTCATCGCGGCGCGCCACCACGGAGACATTCTGCTGGAAGAGAGCGAGGCGCTTCTCGAGCGGCGTCCCGGCCTCTTCATAGAGTTCGTCAAGCTCGGTAAAGTGCAGCGCGTACTTGTGATCTTGAGAGACGGCCTTCTCCAGCTCGGCAATGGCCCTGGTGATGTCAGCGCCCGAGGCCTGATGCATATAAGCGACGGCGAGGTTGCGATGGGTGATTGCAAAAGTTGGATCGAGAGCGGAGGATGCCTCCCACAACCGGGTTGCCTCCTCCGGTTGCCAGTCGTAGAGTAGGTTGCCGAGATAATACGGCGCGCGCGCATCGCGCGGATTGGCCGCAATTGCGCCGCGCAGCACGTCGATGGCTTCATTCTGGAATGGGAAGACGTAATCCGGCGGCATTTGCATGGCCAGCCGGTCATACTCGGCGGCCTTCTCAGTTTGGCCCAACTTATTCTTGAAGTAGCCGAGGTAGTAATAGGTCATGGGATGGATGCGCGACTTATCCGGCGCGGACGCGACGGCTAACTCAAGCACGTCCGCTCCATCCTGCCACAGTCCCTCGCTGAGGTACTCGGCCGATGTCTCCTGAGCGGTGGCGGGAAACTGGTTCATCACCGAGGCCAGCCGTTCGCCGGCTTCCTTATCACGGGAGGCCAGATAGGTTTCTGCCATGGCGCCGACATCCAATGGATCGATGGCGTGCAAGGTGGAAAGCACCTGCAATGCTTCCCGGCCGCGGCCGAGATGGCGCAGCACGGCGGCTTTTAGATTTTGAGCGCGGAGATTGCGCGCGTTGGAATCGATGGACCGGTTCACAAAATCGAGCGCGGCCTCCATGTCGCCGCGAGATGCAGCGATCTGCGCGAGCCCGAAGTAGCCCGCGGCCTTCCAGGCCTGGCTCCAGGTGGCTTTGTAGAAGTACGCATAGGCTTCGTCAGTTTTGCCTTCTGCCTTTAGGGTCGCGCCGAGATAATAGACCGGCTCGCCGTCCTTTGGATCGGTGTAGCGATCCGTGGCGCGCTCCAGGGCCTTGCGCAGGTAGGTCTCCGCCTCGGCATAGCGGGCTTTGTTGAAGGCCGTGACTCCGAGAACCGTGTTGACGCGGGTGTCGCCGGGATCGCGGCGCAAGGCCTCCTGCCAATATTGGAGCGGGTCTACGCGGGGGTCATGGAACTGCTGGGCGCGCAGCCCGATGAGGTAGAGTTCGTCGTTGGCCTTGATCTCTTGCGGGGGCGGCGGCGGAGTGACGACGGGTGGCTTCGCCACGGGCGTCAGGCGGATGGGAGTGTAAGAGACGAGTTCTTTGCCGGCATCCGAGAGCGAAGCAACCAGGTCGTGTTCGTCGATGCCTGCCGGCACGGCGACCTGTTTCACGTAGGGTTTGGCGGGATTGATGGCGATGGTCTCATCGAGCAGCACCTTGTCGCCGGCTTTGAGCAGAACGCGAGCATTGGAGTGGGCGGAGGTGGCGTAGAAGCCCACCTTCGCTATGCCGCCGCTGACCTCGAGATTGACGGCGGCATCCAGATTGGCTTGCTTGACGCCGCCAATATCCCGGAAGGGATACCAGTTCATGCTGAAGGAGCGGGATTCGTAGGGCTGAAGCCAACTGTAATCGGGCTGATTATCGGAGTAGGCGCCGGCCATCAGCTCCATATACGGGCCATCATCATCGCTCAGCGTGGTGTCCCATCGCTTGCCGCTGGGGCCGTTGCCCCAGGTCCAGAACTTCTTGCCGGGAACAATGTTGTGATCGGCCACGCTCAGGGTTCCGGCCTCCTTGCCGTGGTCATAGCCGGCAAAGAAATCATCCTGATAGTTCCAGGCGAAGACGGAACTGGCCGACATATGGTTCTTGTACCAACTGATGTCCACGCCGCGCGTGAAATCGTCGCCGCCGTAAACGGAGTGGGAGATTGGCCATTCAGTAAATTCGCGCTTGGCGTGGTGAACTCCTAACTGCGTGCTGGGCGGGAAGATCACCTGGTAGTTGTCATTGGCGTGGATGGCGAGATTGGCGAAGCAAAGCATGGTGTTGGCTTCCGGCGTGCGATTAAGAATGCGCACTCTGGCTTCGAGGTAGCTCTTTCCCGGCCGCAGCGTGTAGCCCACGGCCCAACGCATGCGCTGACGCACTTCCAGCTCGCCGACCCAGATGGTCTTGCTGCCGTCGGTGTTCTCCTCCAGCTTGTATTGCACGGGAAGGAAGGTGGTGGCGCGATGATGATGCGGGATGTTCCATTCGATGCCGCCGGAGATCCACGCGCCCAGCAGGCCGATCAAAGCGGGCTTGATTACGTGCTGACGATAGATGAAGTTATAGTTATTGGTTTTATCCACGCCCTCGAAGAGGCGCCCGCCGATCTCCGGCAGGACGCCGATGCGGATGTACTCATTCTCCAGATAGACAATGGTATAAGTCTTGTCGACTTTCTTGCCGGTAAGCGAATCGTACATGGGATAGGGGTAGACCGGCGCCAGCGCGCCCTGGGATTCGCGTCCGAAAAAGAACATCGGGTTCGGTTCCGGATCTCCAGCCAGATAGGTTGGGATTACGATTTTTGTCTCCCACATTTTGACTGGGGCAGGCTCGGCGGCAAAAGATGCGGCCGCGGCAAACAGCAGCCCTGCGGCAAGAATCAATAAAAGTGCTGGCTTACGGATCACGTGAGTCTCCTTTTCTCGCGTTACTGAAGGTTGAACTTATAGCCGTGCGCCTCATCCTTCCAGGGCGTATCCTGCGTGCCGGCATCGGAGGCCATGGGCCTCTGGCTGAATGGCGGGATTGTGCCGGAGTGGACGCGCTGCAACCGTTTCAATGTCTCTTTAGCGGCTGAAACAAGCTCCGGATAGGCGCGATCGGTCACATCGACAAATCCGATGTTGTAGTTTTCGCCATCCATGCGTCCGGTGACGGACTCATCGGCGCCGATGAACCAGCCCGCACCCAGGAAGCCTGGAAGCGCCGCGGCCTGCTCGACGTAATAGCGATAAGCAACGCCGCGCTCCTTCTGGTCGCGCACCTGCACCAGGCCGGCGCCGAGGCCGTCGGCGGGAACGCCAAAATGAAATTCACCAAGGATGACCGGACGGCCGGAGAGTTCGTATGCCTGCTTGATCTGCCAGAGGGGCTCGTACTCGTAGACGTTCAGGCTGTAGACATCGAAGACGCGCGCCGTTCGTACGACGTAATCGGGCAGGTCTCCTCCGAAACGGATGCCGAGGTTAAGGTGGTTGGGATCGTATTTCTTCATTGCCGCGCCGGCCATGGCAAGATATTTTTCGAAGGCCGAGACGACGAATTGGCGGCGGCGCAGCGGCGTATCGCCCTGAGCGAGAAACTGTTTGACCTCGCGCTGCATGGCGGAGGGCGGCCCGGCCAGAACCATGTCAATGACCTCCGACTCGCGGCCTGCCCAGGGAGGCTCATTGCCGATGAAATAGCCGATCAGCCAGGGGTCATCCTTATGCGGCGTGAGTTGAGCTTTGGCGCCTTCTTCGAGAAACTGGGCAAACTCATCCGAGTAAACATCGGGCAGCCCCAGATACATCTGGACTTTGCTTGCGTTGCCGCGGGGTAGGGTGTTGAAGTACGCGAGATACGGCTTGCGGTGCTGGGAGTCCATGCCGCGGGAGACGATGCTGGTCAAACCCCAACCTTCAGCGCGTTGCAACTCCATCTCGGCGGCTTTGGCCGGCCAATCCGGGCCGTAGCGGCGGAAGAGATTCCAACTGCGAAAGGCGGCAAACTTCTCGTCCGAAGTTGCCGGGCCGCGATAGGCAGGGGCTGATGCGGCGACTTCCGGCGGAGGGAGCGCTTTGTAATAACCTTCGCGGCCGGAAACCCGCGTGTCCGCGCCTCCGGCTCCCATGCCCGGCACGGCCATGGAAAGGAATAAATGGCCGTCGGGGTCCACAAACCACCACTTGCCATCGATCTGCTCCACGCGGAAGAAACCCGTAGCTTTGGCGTGGGTTGACTTATAGCCGCTGTATTGGCAGTAATCGAAGTCGCTGGGCGTGAAGCCTTTCACTTCGTTGGCCCAATCCTGTTGCAGTTGCTGGAGGCTGGTGATCTTTCTGGGCCAATCGGCGTAAATCCACTGGCCATATTCATCGATGACGGGCAGTTTTTCCAGAAACTCGGAACCGGGATCATCCCGGGCGAGGCGGATGGAGCGGATCTCGATCACCGGGTGATTGAGGGGATAGTCCATCATGAAGGCCAGCACCTGAACATTATTGATAGGGCCAAAGGGGCCCCAAACCGAGAGCCAGTAGGAATGGAAGGGGCGATTGGTCACGGATGCCAGGTCGAAGCCGGACTGGTCGAGTCCGCGGAAGAATTTCAACGGAACCGCGGCCCGGAACCATACATTCTGGCCGATGGGCTGGAAGCCGAGGCGGCGAATGCCAGTTTTGTCCTGAATGATCAGATGAAAGCGTTGCGGAGTGGAGGTGCGCATCTCAAGAACGAGATATTCGTAACCAGACCAATCCGAGGGAAAGCCGGGACCCAGGTCTTTGAGGGTGAGTTTTTCGATTGCCTCGGGTTTTTCGAAGACCAGACGCCTGGGTTGCGCGTTGGCCATTGCGCCCAGCGCCAGAACGGACAGGATCAAGGCTGCTCTCATGGAATAGTCCCCCTGTGAAAGCGCATTCCGCGCCACGCCCGTATTTTACATGGCTCCAATCCGCCCAGTATGGCAACTCGTTCTTCTTTACATCTTCGTCGCCAGTTGGCGCGCGGGATACTATATTCTCTTGGCAAGGCTAACGGAATAATACCCAAGGGGGAATCCATCCATGCTGCCCAATGCCGGTGAAATCCCTGCAACGGCTGCCGGCTTGACGGCACAGGAAGCTCAGGCGCGGTTAAGCCAGTTCGGGCCAAATGAACCCGCGGCGACAACCCATTACAACCCTGTCGCCGATCTCCTGCACGTGTTCATGAATCCGCTGACCTTGATCCTGCTGATTGCCGCGGGAGCTTCGGCATTTCTGGGCGATACGGTCGATGCGGGCATCATTGGGGCCATCGTTCTGCTCAGCGCGGTGATGGACTTCAGTCAAACCTATCGTTCTCAGAAGGCAGTCGAGCGGCTGCACGATCAGGTGGCCCCGACGGCAACCGTCCTGCGCGATGGCGCATGGAAAGAACTCCGGCGGCGGGATGTTGTCCCCGGAGATTTGGTCCGGCTCTCCGCCGGTGATATGGTTCCCGCGGACGCGCGCCTTCTGGTTGCGCGCGATCTCTATGTGCAGCAGGCGGCATTGACGGGCGAGTCGCTCCCCACCGCGAAGGAAGCAACCGCGGAGCCGGCCTCCACCAAAGCGGATGCGCCGAACATGGTTTTTCTGGGCACATCGGTGGTAAGTGGAACGGCAACCGCGGAGGTTGTCGCGACGGGTCCCCGGACGGCTTTTGGCGACATCGCGGCCCGCCTCGCCGCCCGCCCGGAAGCGACAGCCTTCGACCGGGGATTGCGGGATTTCAGCCGCTTGCTCGCGGCAACGGTCTTTTTTCTCGTGCTCTTTCTGATTGCCGTCGGAATCATCCGCCACCGCGATCCGTTTCAGTCACTGCTGTTTGCCGTAGCGCTGGCCGTCGGCCTGACCCCGGAATTCCTGCCCATGATTACCTCGGTGACGCTCTCCAAGGGCGCCGTTGCCATGGCGCGCAAGAAGGTCATCGTCAAGCATCTCTCCTCCATTCAGAACCTCGGCAGCCTGGATGTGCTTTGCAGCGATAAGACGGGAACGCTCACCGCGGGGACCATGTCCTTCGATCGTTCTCTCGATGCCTTTGGCAAGCCAGCAAGCCGCGCGCTGGAACTGGGGTTTCTCAACAGCAAGTTCGAGACCGGCATTCGCAGTCCGCTCGACGACGTCATCGTTCATCAGTCTCCGGCAAACACGGAAGGTTACGCCAAATGCGACGAGATTCCCTTCGACTTCGAGCGCAAGAGGCTCTCGATCGTGGTGGAGCGGCAATCGCAGCGGGTTCTCATCACCAAGGGCGCTCCGGAAGGAATCATCGCGCTTCTCTCCGCTTACGAGATCGATGGCAAGGTGGAACCCATCGGAGAAGATGCCATCAAGCGCATTCGCCAGGCCAGCAACGATCTGAATGGCCAGGGATACCGTTCGCTTGCCGTGGCTTATGTCAATGTCCCCGTGCGCGCTGATTATTCGGTTCAGGACGAGCGCAATCTGACCCTGGCTGGCTTCCTCACCTTCTCCGATCCGCCGTTGCCGGATGCCGCCCGGGTTCTGGCTGCGCTCAAACAGGATGGAGTCGAGGTCAAGGTCATCTCCGGCGATAACGACCTTGTTACCGCCCACATTTGCGCGCAGGTCGGACTGGACGCCGGACACATTGTGACGGGCGACGATCTTGTGAACATGACGGACCCGGCACTGGCCCACGACGCCGAGGAGTCGCACATTTTCGCGCGCATTTCTCCGGCGCAGAAGAACCGGATTCTCCTGGCTCTTAAGCACGACGGCCACGCGGTCGGCTTCATGGGTGACGGCATCAACGATGCGCCTTCGCTGCACGCGGCCGATGTCGGCATTTCCGTGTCCAGCGCGGCTGACGTGGCTCGCGATGCCGCCGATGTGATTCTCATCGAGCCCGGCCTTCGGGTTCTCCATGACGGCATCATCGAGGGGCGCAAGGCCTTCGGCAACGTGATGAAGTATCTGCTGATGGGCACAAGCTCGAACTTCGGCAATGTCTTCAGCATGGCCGGAGCTTCGCTCTTTCTTCCGTTTTTGCCCATGCTGCCTACGCAAATCCTGTTGAACAACTTTCTTTACGATCTGGCCCAGATTACGATTCCAACCGACAATGTCGACAACACCTATCTGATCAAGCCCCAGCACTGGGATATTGGCGTGATCCGCAATTTCATGGTTTTCGTCGGGCCCATCAGCTCCATTTTCGACTTTCTGACCTTTTATGTGCTGCTGCATTTCTTCCGCGCAACCGAGGCGCAGTTTCATACCGGCTGGTTTGTCGAGTCGCTGGCCACCCAGACGCTGGTCGTCTTCGTCATCCGCACATCGATGAATCCTCTGCGCAGCCGCCCCAGCGGCCCCTTATTTGCAACCTGCATGGCAGTCGTGGCCGTCGGGATGTATTTGCCGTTCAGCCCTGTTGCGAGCGTGCTTGGCTTCACTCCGCTCCCGCTCATCTATTTTGCTTTTGTGGCTGCCGCGACTGGAGTCTATCTGCTGCTGGTGGAAGCCGCCAAGCGGATTCTTCTCCATAGGGCCACCAAGAAAAACGCACCCAGACGCAATGAGCCCTTAGTGGCGACAACATAGGTTTGGCGGAAAATCCGCATTATGTGAAAGGCGCACGGCAGGATCATCCTGCGAATCTCCGAAGCATCGTTCGAAAGAACTCGCGATGCGCGATTCTGCCGATGCCGCCCAATCACAAAGGAGGCTAATATGATACGAAGTGTTGTTCCAGCTCTTTTGTTGACGGTCTCAATTGGCGCGGCGGTTCATCCTGTCACAGCTCAGTCGAATTCCCGCTTGCAGACATTCTTCCGGGAGAATATCGGGTTGAGTCAGGATCAGATCGACGACATCCGAATTGGGACTCCGGTAGCTATGGCCCTTCCACCCCGTTCGGAGGAGGAGGTTTTTCTCTTCGGCGCGGTCTACATTCATGCTGCTCCCGAGAGTTA
>Ga0326728_10002714_pt1 | contig 57836 bp, 34 predicted proteins | sample MB3enrmetagenome_FD_207602 | JGI IMG/M metagenome (GOLD analysis project Ga0326728, IMG submission 207602) | Lab enriched peat soil microbial communities from McLean, Ithaca, NY, United States - MB31MN | ecosystem: Environmental > Terrestrial > Soil > Wetlands > Peat | place: USA: New York... | reverse complement strand
ATAGCCGAGCGCAATCTGTTGATCAAGAATACGGATGGTTCCGTTGGTCTGACCGTCGAGCGGCAGCGGAATCGTCGGATAATTCACGCCCGTTTCCTTGCGGTCGCTGATGCGCAGAAACCACGAGCTGCTGGGGTTCTGCTGGTAATCCAAACGAAGATCTCCCTTATCGGATTTGTCGGTGAAGGGAACTTCTTTGGCGTAATCATTTGAATTCAGGCCGGTTGTCGAGAGTCCGCTCAGTGGCAACTGAGCTGCAAATTGCTGGAAGTAACTGAGAATTTGCTGCGAGAGCGGGTTGATCGCGCCAGATGGAATCGCCGTATTCGCCGGGTAAACAACGTTTGTGAGGGGGTTTCTGACCGGAACAACCAGTGTGCCATTCAATTCATTCTGGGTGGGAAGCGTGTACACATAGAGCGGCCTGAGGGTCTGGCGGATGCCCTCGAAGTCGAGAAAGAAGAAGAGCTTGTCCTTTAGGATCGGCCCGCCGGTATTCAAACCGTACTGGTTGCGGTTGATAGTGGGCTTTTGGAAGGGCACACTGGCGCCCGTGTTGCTGACCAGCAGAGGCTTGAAGTAGCCCGCAGCGTTCAGATCGGTGTTGCGTAGAAACTCATAAGCCGTCGCGTGATAGCGGTTGGTGCCGCTGGCCGAGGCCACATTGATCGTAGCGCCGGAGGAGCGGCCGAACTCGGCGCTCTCGTTGTTGGTCACCACGCTGAACTGGGCAACCGAATCCGGCGCTATAGCGATGATCTGGTTGTCAAATCCCTGGTTGCTTTCGCCGTAGGCGTTGTTGTCCATGCCGTCCAGCAGGAAGTTGTTGAACATGCTGCGCTGGCCGTTGACGTTGTACGCGCCCTGGCGCACCAGGCTGCTGATCGAACTGGTCGTCGCGGCGGTAGGCGCCTGGCGCGAACCGGTGACAAGCCCCAGCAAGTCGGAGAAGTTGCGGCTGACCAGGGGCAGGGCTTCGGTCTGATATCCGGAGACTGATTGCCCTCGTTCGCTGGTTTCAGTCTCGATCTGCAGGGAGACATCGCTGACTTCAATGGTGGTCGCGCCCGCTCCCACCTTCAGGGTCAGATCGATGCGCTGGCGTCCGCCGACGGAGACGGTGATATTTTTCGCCTCGGCGGGCGCAAACCCCGGCGCAGTGGCCTCGATGTTGTAAATGCCGACGCGCAGCGAAGAGATTTCATAGTCGCCCAAGCCGTTGGTGGCGGTTTTGACGACAATGCCGGTATTCACGTTGGTGACAGTGACGGCAGCGTTGGGAAGCGCCGCACCGGTGGCGTCATGGATGGAGCCGATCAGGCTGCCATCCTCATATTGCGCTCTTGCTCCTATGCCACAGCTTGCGATCAAGAGGCCTACGACAAAGATGGATCTGGGGATCAACTGTAAGTTCTTCATGGGTGCGAGGCTATAGAAAACAATTAAAATCCCCGTGAATTCTCTATCAATGGCGCATGAATCGCTTTACTATTCTTCTGGCGTTCATCCTATGCATACTCTGCCGCGAAACTCTTGTTCTGAAGTTCGGCGCGAACCGGATCATGAGAGCCCAGCATGGGAGACAGACGGCCTTTTGTCACGGCTCTGTAAAGCAAAGCTGCCCTGAATTTGCTACTGTTTGGCTATGCATATTGCGGCTCAATGGACGGTTTCATTGGCGGCCATCGTTCTTGGAACGGGAACTTTTGCGGCGCAAACGGTCGATCTGCCCAGCAGCAAGCAGTTGATTGGAGAGATTCCGGGAGACCCGCAGCGATTGAACAGCCTGCCGATCTCCATGGCGGTCTCTGCGGATGGGCGCTACGTGGTTACGGTGAACGCCGGCTACGGAACTTTTGAGTCAAAATATGAGCAGTCGCTGGCGGTGCTGGACACCGCGTCCGGCGTTGTGACAGACTTTCACGACAGCCGCACCATGTACGACGCCAAGCAGACGCTATACTCCGGTCTGGCCTTCAGCCGCGACGGCAGCCGCCTGTACGCCAGCCTGGGTTCGATCACCGATCCGCTGGGCAATGACCCGAAAGACACCGAAAAGAAGGACACCGGAAGTGGAATCGTGGTCTATCGCTTCGCCGCCGGCAAGGTTGCGCCGGAGCGCCTGATTCCCCTGCCGCTGCAACCGCTTGCGCCGGGCCGGAAGACAAAACTGATGGGCGGCGTGGATGGCGGCCAGGGCGTGCCCTTTCCGGCGGCGATTTCGGTGGTGATTCAAGGTGGAGCGGAGAAACTGCTGGTGGCTGGCAACCTTTCCGACGATGTACTGCTGCTGGACGCCACGACGGGCAAGATGGAACGCCGCTTCGATCTTTCTGAAAGCGATGCCGTGCCCGGCACCTACCCCATCGCCCTGGCCGTCACCAGGGACGGAACGCGAGCCTTTGTTGCACTTTGGAACGCCTCGGAGATTGTGGAACTCGATCTGGCCAAGGGCACTGTTGCGCGCAAGCTGGCTTTGCTGAAACCATCGAACCCGGTCAAGCCGGGCTCGCACCCGTGCGCTCTGGCGTTTTCGCCAGACGGGAAGACTTTATATGTTGCGCTGTCCAATCGCGATGCCGTGGCCGCGGTCGACATTAGCACTTGGCAGCAGTTCTCCGTGAAGGGGTTCTTCGACACCCGCCTGCCGCAGCAGAGCTACTTCGGCGCGGAGCCGGTGGCGCTGGCGGTGAACTCCGACGGCAGCCGTCTGTATGTGGCTAACATGGCCAGCGATGCGGTTGCGGTAATTAATACGAAAATGCTGACCAAGTCTGCCGCTCGCAAGGGCATGATCGAGCCGCTGGGATTTGTTCCTACCGAGTGGATGCCCATCTCGATGGCCTTCTCCGGCGGCAAGTTGTATGTGGCTACCGCCAAGGGCAGGGGAACCGGCCCCAACAATATGCCGCAGCCGGAGACAGAAGAGAAGGCGTCGCGCAAGCTGCGCGGCACGACGACTTACATTGGCACGCTTTTGCATGGCTCGCTGGCCACGCTGGACGCGGCTGAGATAGAGCGGAAGCTTCCGCAGTGGACGCAGCAGGCGCTCGAATCCAACCGCATGAAGGCGGCCGCGGAGCAGATCTCCTTTGCGGATCCTGTGCAGAATCCCATCCGGCACGTGATTTACATCATCAAGGAAAACCGCACCTACGACCAGATCTTCGGCGACCTGAAGCAGGACGGCAAGCGGGTGGGCAACGGCGACCCCAGCCTGACGATGTATGGCGAGGCGATTACTCCCAACCTGCACAAACTGGCACTGCAATTCGGCGTGCTGGATAACTTTTTTGACTCGGGAGAGGTCTCGGGCGACGGGCACGTATGGTCGAATGCCGCCATCGGGACGGATTATCTGGAGAAGACCTGGCAGCAAAGCTATCGTGGAAGCCAGCGCAGTTATGACTATGAAGGCGTGGTGGCTGAGGGCTACCCGCTGTTGCAGGGAATACCGGATGTGAATGAACCGGCCAGCGGCTATCTATGGGGCAATCTGGCCGCGCACGGAAAGAGTTATTACCATTTTGGCGAATTCATCTCCAGCACATTCTGTAATGAGGTGAAGACGGCGAACGCGCGGCAAGGGCCGATGCTTGCCGGCGGCAACTGCGTGCGCAAGGCCGTCGCGCCGGGCGAGGCGCTGCCCGCCGAGTGGGGCGGCGGCGTGAACAAGTGGCCGTGGCCGATTCCGCTGATGGCCTCGAATATCGCCACCAAACCGGAGCTGGAGGGCCATTATGCCGTGGAGTACCCGGACTTCAATCTCTCCGTCCCCGACCAGGTACGGGTGGAGATCTTCCTGCGTCATCTGAAGATCTGGGTTGCGGAGCGCAAGCAGGGCAAGGACACGATGCCCGATTATGTGATGCTGCGGCTGGGCAATGATCACACGGCAGGCACGCGTCCCGGCGGGCCCACGCCCAAATCCTCGGTGGCCGATAATGACCTAGCTGTCGGCCGCGCCGTGGAAGCCATCTCCCACTCGCCCTACTGGGAGGACACGGCATTCTTCATTCTGGAAGACGATGCGCAGGATGGCGGCGACCATGTGGACGCGCATCGCAGCCTGGGCCTAGTCGTCAGCAAATACTCGCCGCACGGGCCGAATGGTTCGGCCTTCGTCGACAGCCGTTTCTACTCCACGGTCAGCGTGGTACGCACCATGGAGTCGCTGCTCGGCCTGCCTCCGATGAATAACAACGACGCCTTCAGCTCCCTGATCTCGACCCTCTTCACCGGCCCCGGCGATCAGCCTCCCTTTACAGCCGACGCCTCCAACCGCGACAACGGACTGATCTACACCGCCAACTCGAAAAAGGCCCCAGGCGCCAGCGAAAGCATGAAGATGGACTTCCGCTACGCCGATCACGCGGACGCGCAGAAGCTCAACGTCATTCTGTGGAAGGACGCCATGGGCCAGGCGCCGATTCCAGCCATGCTGCATGAGCGCCGCAAAAAGCCTGCACGGGAGAACGACGATTAGAGAACGGCTTCCGATTCGGCTTCGCTGACGATACGGGCTGCAACAGCCATGAATATGACGGCCGGAGCAATCACAAAGCCTAGAATCAGCCTGGGCATACGGCGAAAATCATCGAGGAGCGAGCGGCCGCGGTGGTTGGTGAGAAATACGCCGCGGCGCATGACGTGCAAGTGGAAGAGAGCCGAGACAAGAGTAAAGATGCAAACGGCCAGGATGGTTCGATTGGGCACGGTCGCTCCAACGACGCGATGAGCAAGCCAATCCAGAAGCTGCGCCAGGCCGGGCACACAGAGGACCACAATCAGGTTGCCGGCCAGGCGATTGCGCAGGCCCAGGGCCTTCTGTTGCATTCCGGCATAGATTCCGGCAGTGAGGGTGACATAAGCAATTTCGACCAGCACGATGGATAGGCTGCCGTGATGGCCGGTATGCGAGAGAGCAACCACATAGACGATGGAACGGGCGGCAGCGCTGAGCAGGGCGCACTTCCAGTTCCAACAGGAGAGGGCAGATGCGAAAACACCCCGCGCAATAGAAGAGGAATGGGCAATTGATTGCATAGTTTTATAGTCAAGGATCTACCGCCTCTACCAAGTCAACGTGCGGTTACAGTGGGATGGAGATTTCGCGCATAACTTTATCAAGTAGATTCCGCTCCAGCGTGTGACCTGGTGTAGGCAACCATAAAGGAGATGATGCCGCTCAACGTGCAAGCGCTTGGATCGGGTCATCGATAGATAGATTAGCTGGAACAAATGGCGCTGTTCTCTTCAACGCAATAGAAAAAAAGTTTCCATCTCAAGGCTTACTTTGGACATATAGTTTCGTATCATGGCTCTACAATCCACTGCCGATTGAGTCTGTAAGTGATTGAATATATTGGTCGGGGCGGAGGGATTTGAACCCCCGACCCTCTGCTCCCAAAACAGGTCAAACGATTTATTGAAGCCTGTTGAAATTGAGTGAATATAAGTGCTTTTGATTGAACTGTTTACCGCGTGCATCCCGATCCCTGTTGATCCTTGTGGTTTCTGGGTGCTTTGACAGTTACAAAATCGACTACAGTGAAATAGCCGTTGGGACATTTCACCGATTCCCCCTCTAAACCGTTTCAATCCTTCCCACAAGCCGACTTGCGGGAACTGATCTGCTGTCAATAAGTGCCTTGGCGATTTGGCACCATTCCAGAAGCGGTCCACTCGACTTCGGCGGTTCAGCTTACGAAAGCCTGATCCTACCCACTACCCAAACAACTCTCTTCAGGAATGAGAATCAGAAACCAAATTTGCCTCATTTCAGACATTCAGATAAGCGGAATTTGGAATCAGGTTAGGCAGAGTTGGCCAGCAGCTTGGCCAGCATGAGAAGAAGGTCAAGCTCTGGTAGATGTGCGACGATGAAGGGCAATTCTAGGCGCAAAGGAAAGAATCGAAACGTCGTTTGGTCCCTAATAGGCCCGAGCCCTCTGACCTGCAAGCCTTTCCCCAGACCTTTGCTTTAAGTAGTGGTTGTGGGTTCGTTATCCGTTCTCGGCACCATAAGCCAGTAGACCCATGTGCGCCTCCATCGCCAAACGATCAAACCTGGAGCGACTTCCAGCGCTCTTACCCTTGTCCAAATCTGGGTCATTTTGCGAGTTAGGCAGAGTTTTGAAGCACGAACCAAAAGCTCGAAGCAGGTCGGACTCGTGCTGGTTTTCGGCTTCGAGGTCAGATTTCTACCTCGCAATGGTTACTCCATCAAAACCGGGATTCAAACCCGAATATCACTTGCAAACCTTGCGGCTTTGGGATACATTGATTTCGTAACCGCCTTAGGTTGCCTAAGCCTGGAACAGAAGGCCGACGAATTTTTACCGGCTGCGCCTTGGCAAGATTCAGGCAGTTTCCTCCCGCTTCTGAAGTCAAAAGACTGAACTGATCATCAAGTTCGAACCATACTGCCGACGAAAGACCGACTTGTATCGCTGCATGTCTTCCATTGCCATGGATGGAGAACGCTATGCTGGGTCTGTTCGGGTCCGTGAGCGCAGGTGGCTGCACCTACCTTAGCTTCCGCAATCAATGTCAGAACGGGCTGGTGACGTTCATCGCCGTTGTGGGTTTGTGTTCGCACGCGGCCGCGCAAACGATCACCGGCATCAGCCCAACCTCCGCGTTGGCGGGAAGCCCCGGATTCACCTTAACGGTGACCGGCAGCGGTTATGCCGTGAACTCAGTAGTACAGGTAAACGGACAGAATCGACCAACCGTTTTCGTAAGCGCTCTGCAATTGACCGCGACCATACTTGCCTCAGACATCGCCACGCCTGGAGTGCTGACGATCACGGTCTTCAATCCCTTCGCCGTAGCCGTTGGCGGGCTGACCTCCAACCCGGTGAACTTTACGGCGACGGCTTTGCCCGCACCTGTCCTAACCAGCGTATCTCCGGGGTTCTCCACCCGTGGAGCCGATCGAATTAGCATGACGCTGGTGGGCGCGAACTTCCGCCCCGGCGCCGCAGTGGTCATCTCGCCACCACTGGTTGCCGTGGGAAGTTCAAATGGCCACACCCAAGCCGGCGACATAACCGTCCTCAGCGCAACCGTTGTGAACCCGGGCGTGATGACCGCGCTCGTGAGCGTAAGCCCAGCCGCGACACTTGGCCTGCGCGCCGTGGACGTGCTGAATCTTGACGGGAGCAGCACTGCCAACTCAACTTTCACAGCGCCCTCGGGAAGCTCGCAACCGCTTCGCTTAGAACCTTCCAACTCGCTCGGTGCCCCACTCTCGGTTCTCAACATGGCACTGACTCATCCGCGGGACGGAACCGTGGTGATGCAAGGCGATGAACTCAACGCCCAGGCCGTCCTCGGCGGAACTGGTACCGGAACGGTCGCCGGCCAGTGGCTTTGGGATGGCAATGTCGTTGAACAGTTCACGGCGTCGATTGTGGGCGGCCAGAGCAAAGCAATTCAAACGCACCAGTCGCTGCCGACGTGGTCACTGGGCGCGCACACCCTTGTGCTGCGCATGACCGAACCGAACCAGGTGACCAGCCGCCCCATTGAGGTGGTTGTGAATCCCGGCAATTGGAAGCTGGAACAACTAATCCTGCCCGCATACGGCGCCGCCTTCGTGGCAGGCGATCCGCCGCGGTTACTGTGGGCTCCCGTTCCCGGAGCGATGAAGTACCAGGTCGGCTTCTCCACCGAGCCTTACCAGAGCTCTGTCAAAATGTGGTTTGACAGCGTCGACAACCGCTGTGAAGTCCCCGCAGACGTGTGGAGCAAACAGCCGGAGGGTGAACTGTACTGGACGGTCCGTGTTGTCGACACGTCGGGAAAGCCGCGCGCGGCGCTCCCGCTGCGAAGCATCTACCGCGAAGCGGCGGGTAGCCTCGCGTCAACACACCCCGTGCCTTCACACACTCCCGCGGGCAACACCCTGCTGGAGTGGAAGTCCGCAGCCAAAAGCAGTTTCTATTTCGTAACGATCAGCAGCGATCTCGGGGAAACGTTGATCATACGTCGCTACCTTACCGCCGATCCCAAACTTGATCTGCGCGCCGCGGAGCGGCAACTGCTGCCCGGCACGACGTACTACTGGCAGGTGGATGCCATCGCCGCCGATGGTCGGCTCATCCTGACCGGACCGGTACAGAGCTTCGTGGCCCAGGCGATGCCGCAATCGAAGCTGAGTCCGCCGCCCGGCACGATCCTGCTAGCGAGCCTCGCAATGCCTGGTAGTTTGCCCCTGTTACCTGCAGCCGTTGTCCCAACGGGAGAGATAGCAGGTCAAACCCCGGCCGCCGACAGCAGCACGAATCAACTGCAGCCGGTCATTTCCGCGAAATTCCCGGAGCCGGTTAACCCAAGCGACGTAAGCTTGATGGTCGACGACATCGACGTCACAACGCTGGCGCAGGTAACGCAGGACAAGGTCACGTTCACTCCGCCGATGGCCCTCGCCGGCGGAGATCATAACGTCAACCTCACCGTCGGAAGCGAAGCCACAAGCTGGAAGTTTTCCGTCATTGCTCCCGTTGGCGCGCCCGCGCCCTCCACTACGCCAGCCGCGCTGCAGCCCGGAACCGACGCTGAGGCTTCGCCCACAACTCCAGCCACCATGCCCACGCCAGCCGCCATCGCGGCTGTGCATCAAGCTCAAGCGCCGACGCCGGCCAAACACACGCCCCCCGCCGAGGACGGCCAAATTGCAATGAACACGCAGTGGGCCTCCGGTTCAAATCCTCCAGACTCGAATGTCATCTCGGTAGCCGAGCACTTGACCTACGAAGATACACCGTGGCAGTTCGAGATGAACGGAAGCGGATTGCTGAACTCGATCCTCAACCCGGAGGCCCAGCGCACCAGCCAGGGCAAGGTTAATGACTACATTCTTCAATTGAAAAACAAGGGCGGAAGCTGGGGAGCGAATCTCCGTTTCGGCATCCTGACGCCGACCCTCTATACAGACGCGCAATTCGTTACCGCGGCCACACCGCGCCAGGGCGTCGAATTGTCTATCAAGAACCCCGCAGGCACGTTCGCCGGATTCACCAACACCAACGATGTGGCCCTCGGCGGCGGCGACGGAATCAACTTCAAGCAGAGAATCCTGGGGGCAAGCTGGCAGGCGCCCTTGCCCGATTGGGCGGTGTTCCGCCTAATGTGGCTGAGCGCGGAAGATATTGGCGCTCCCACTACGGTCGGTTATGACTCCATGGGCAATCCCATCATCCTGCCCAATCCGATCGCGCCAAAATCCGCAGGCGACGTATACGGATCGCTGCTAAATATTCACCTCTACAAGAAGTGGCTCTGGTCATCGGAGTACGCATTCAGCCGCGACAATCCGGATACCACCGACCCAACTTCGACCCGCGAATTCGGCCGCGCATGGCGCACCGGCATCTCGGGAAATCCTGGCAAGACCAACGTCAACGTTGCTTATCGCGATGTGAGCGCCAACTTCGGCAACCCCGCCAACCCCAGTCTGACACAGGACAGCCAGCCGGATTTGCGCGGAGTCGACTCCGCCGTAACCCAGACAACCGCCAAAGCCGGCACCTTCGGCATCACCTATTCCTTCCTCGCGAACAACGTACACCCCACTACCAGCGACGAGTTATTTCTACATAGCCTTGACGAAACCTGGACCGAACCTATCGGCAAGACGACAAACTTTATGCTTGACGCGCGCCAGTCGCTCACGAAGACCGGCACGGTCCCCGCATCGTTGCAGGGTATGCCGCCAGCACAGACGGGCGCGCAAGACATGCGGGATATCTCCGGTAGTCTCACCCTCAGCCGGCAGATCGGCAAAGTGAGCATGTCTGGCGGGGCCACGCGCGACTGGAATCACAATACCCTGTTCCCGGCAAACGATACCATCACCTCCTCGCTCAATGCGGGCACGAATCTTGTCACAGGCGGGATCTTCCAACTCAACGCGCAGGCCAACGTAAACTGGGTTGACGGTGACGGTCTAACCGTCGGCGCCACGCGTACGGTGACAGTCTACGTCCAGCCAGCTTTCGTCTGGAAGAAGCCCGCCGTGCAGCTCTCCCCGTTGATCACCATGACCAAGGGCCGCACGCTCCTGTCTAGCGGCACGCTCACCAGCGACACTTTGACCGGCCAATACGGCGGCCGATTGACCTGGACGCTGCCCGGCGTCATGAAGTTCAATACACTCTCCGCGCAGGGGAGTTACAACCAGAATCAGAACAACGTCATGGGAATCAATCAGCCGTCCACGCAGCTCCTGGTGCTTTGGACGGCGACGTGGGGCCACAAGCACACCCTTTGACAATGAGACGACCGAGCGCCAACCCGTGTCTATGCCCGTCAGCTTATTCTCTGACGGCGCTTGCCTTGTTGTGCCTCACTGCGTGTGCGACAGCGGCGGCACAGTTGGCTCCGCCTATGCTCTTCAGCTTCAGCCCAACTCAGGCTGGCGCCGGCTCTACCGTCACGCTCACGTTTAGCGGGAGCAACTTTGTTCCGCGTTTCCCCAACGTGCTCTTTTCGCCGTCGCAGGGGATTACCGTCAGCAGAGTCCAGGTGATCTCGGCCAAGCAAATCTCCGCCCAGATCCAGATCGACTCCAGCGCGCAGCCCGGAGCCCGACAGGTGACGCTGATGGATGCGGATCACAACCTGCGCGCATCCACGCCATTCACCATCACCGCAGCCCAGAACTGCCCCCCGGGAATAGCCGCATGCGGCGCGACACAACCTAATCCACCGGCGCTTCGCGGGTTTAGCCCTGTGCAGGGAACACAGGGAAGCACGGTGGCACTGACGCTGACAGGAACCAACTTCTCCGCGCCCGCATCCCTGCAGCTCACGCCGTCTAGCGGCATCACGGTTGTATCAACAACCGTTACCAACTCAAATCAGATTCAGGCGCAGCTCAGTATTGCTCCGACCGCCTCGCTCGGCGCACGCGGAGTCACGCTGACAGTCAGCGGCAAGACGCGTCTTGCCGCGTCGAATACCTTCACCGTGGTCTCTGGGGCTATCGCGGTTCGCGCCGCTCCCAAGCAGATCCTGCGTCACACTGACTCTGCAGGGAACCAACTTCGTTCCGGGAACGCAGGTGACCTTCACCGTGGGCGCTGGTATTCCCGCCGCCGTTCTTGCAAATGGGCCGGCCCGTTATGTCAACAGCACGGAACTGCAAGTCACCGTCAGCGCCCTGCCTTCCGCGTTGCCGGGTGGGCGTGACATCGATCTCCAGGGGCCGAGCCAGCAGACTGCCCTCGGCAAGGGCATGCTGAATGTGCAAGCCGCGCCGATGCCCACGGGCCCGCCGAAGTTGTTGAAGATCGCGCCCATTACGCTCCAGACCTTCCCCATGGCGGTTGTAGTGCTCGATGCACCGCTGGAAGTAGTCACGCAGAGCGATGAATCCCAGACTTTTGGCGTGCCTCTGCTGGACGATGCGTCCGTGTTTAAGTGGCACGAAAAAAACCCAGGTCTGGCCGACTATTACGAGCTTCGCATCTACGCAAAGGACGGCAAGACGCTGCTCGCGGTGCAGAAGATCACCGGGCACGCCGTGCTGGCAATGGGGGGAACGCTCAACGTTGTGCCAACCTACTTCCGCCCCACAGACACCTTTCTGAAACAGTTGCTCGATCCAGTCCGGGGGATGATCTTCTTGAATCAATCGCCGGCGAGCCTATTGGGCGCGGGAGTGCTGAAGAACGTATCGGCTACGCCGCCGTCGGCCGGGGCAACCATGCCGGCGTTCCCCCCGGATCAACTCAATGGCCAGCTAGCCCAGGGCGATCTGCAATGGGAGGTAGCGGGATTTCACACATACAACCAGAACGGCGTAGCGCCGCAGCCGCCTGCCGCGCAGAACAAGAATCAGAGCGGCGCGGCGAACAAGATGGTTCAAAACGCCGCGAGCGCGCCAGCCCAGCCAAGCACGGTCGATATCGAGGTAGAGATCTCCGATCGCTGGCCGCTGAAGGCGCCTCAAGCGCCGAATGGATTGGCGTGCGACGGTACAGGGTTTGGCTCCGGTCTCAATGTGCAGGATCTTTCAGCTACCGGCGGCGACATCAATACCTACCCGGGCGATCAGTGGAGCCTGGGCGGCACCGTCGATCTCTCCCGTTCGCCCTATAAGCCTGGTTTCACGCCGCAGTTCGCGTCCAACGGCAGTCAAAGCTTTGGGGGGAACGTTACATCAGTCCAATTCGACAATGTCTTCGTCGATTGGGGAGACGGCACGGTCGTGCCGCTGACCGCCCCGCCCGCGAACTCGAACCTGTCGAGCTGGGATCCGAGCGATCAGCTTTCGTGGTCAGCGAACCAAGCCAGCCCGACGCAGCACGTCTATCAATCGCTAGGCGAATTCAAAATTCGCGTGTATCAGTTGTCCGAGGGAGACCTGCAGCATGTGAGCGCCGCGGCTGTGTCGGCAAGCCAGGACGGGCCGACAACGCCTTTTATGCAAATGGCGCTGCTTTCGAAGGTCTCCGCACAGGGCTCGCTCAAGAGCGGCCTGACCGTCGCCGGTGTGCAATCCAACTTCCAGCAGATGCTCGCCCAGGGCAACAACACCGGTACTTCGCCGGCGGCACAGGTGGCGAGCGACGCCTACATGCTCTACTGCCATACCGTTGACATTATTCCCGTTGAAGACCTTGACGCTGACGGTCCACTGCACCTCAAATCGATCAACGATCCGGACTTTGGCGCATACGACCTGGTCAAGGCGAGGATGGCGGGAGGGGTTCTCGTAGACCGCACTTCGCTCGGCGGTGCGGCAGGAAAATCAGGTGCGTCCGAAAAAGCGAATGAAGTTGCGACTGCTCCCGCCGAAGCAAAGACGCCGGTCAAGCTGGCCGACGAACGCATCATGACCCCGGGAGGGGGTGGACCCGCGCCTATCGCTGTCTGTAGTACTTGCGACGATGGGATGGACGCAACAACAGCCCTGAACTACTACGGAACCGGACAGGTGCGGGTGACCTGGATTGTCGATGGCGTCATGTCGCAGCAGACTATGGGTCTCGGACCATCGCAGAAGCGAATGAACCTGAAGCGCCAGGGCTACGACACGATAAGCGTGAAGGGACATTCGATACAGTTTCCCATACCCGAACCGCCCATCATCGTCTCCGCCAGCAGCCCCATCTATTCTCCGACCTTGCAGACTCAACCCCTGGGCAATCACACAGTCATCGTGCAGGCGGATGTAATGCCCCAGCCCACCATGCCGAATCTCAGCAATCCGCTGGGCAGGGCGCTGGGCTCGCTGATGCCGCACAACCTCTCGCCGCCGACTGGATCCGCGTCCGCCTCCAACACCGGCTCCAGCCAGGTCTCAACCGCACCGAACGTCGCGGAAGCGCAGTCGCTCCTCAACACGCTGGCGCCGCCCGCGGGCAGCAACCTGCCACCGCTCAAGATCGGCCTGCTCTCTCCTGATAACCACGGCTCTGCCGGGCTGGGAGCGGTGCAATACGTCAACAGCACACTGCAGCAGGTGGTCTCGCAACTCACCAGCACGCTCCCGGATCAGCACGTGGCGTCGAACACCACGGCCTATCAGGTTGTAGCCTCCGACCCGACCAAGCCCTGCAAGTTTCTGTTTCCGGTCAAGAGCGGCGGCGCCTTCGAAATCAGCGGCCTGCAGAATCACATCACGCATCAAGGCGGCACATACAACGGAACCGGCAACCTGATTCTGCACATGGTCAACACCGGCAGCGGCAGTTATTTCCAATATCCGCCCATCCCGGTGACCATCAGTAATTGGAGCGTACCCGACGGCTTGCAAGTTCAAACGGGCAGCATCAATGTTTCGCCGAAGCTGCCGTTGGATGCAAGCGTACCCGCATTGAAGGGATCCATCGAGACCTTGTCCGGCCAGGCAGGCGGCGAACTTGACGCAACCCTCAACGTCACTCTCAGCGACGATACACTCCGCCTTCCCGGCGAGATCCCGGTCTCATGGAACGGGGTCACTTCGGAAATCACTCCGGTAGGCGACTGGATCAAAGATGGCCTGAGCATGCCCTCCACGCTGATTGGGTGGAGCTCCTTTACAATGCAATCCAACTCCGTACGGCTCGACCTCAGCCATCACGCTGGCGATGCCGCCGGTCCCTTGTGCGGCCCACTTACCGGAAGCGACTGGGTGGGAGTGCGCTTCCCTACGCTCGCCATCACTCCGTACACCATGAACCTTGTTGCAAGTGGTTCACTACAACCTCAAGTCAACGATTGGGGCATCACCGGAGGGGGAACGAACGAAGGCAGCGGACTGTGCGGGGCGCTCACAACCACAACCCCATTCACGGCGACTCTGGGCTCGGGTACAGTGACCTTCGCTTCCATCCACGCAACGGCGTTCAATGGCAATTTCAGCGCGGTGTACAAAGGCATGGACGTCCACGTGCCGTGGCTCGACACGGATCTGACGGGCGACGCGACCCTGCTCTCGGGCGGCGGCAAAGTAGCCAGCATCTCATTCCCATTCACCAGCCCGCCGATCACGAAGACATACGGCAACTTCTCATTCACGGCCAGCAATTTGAACTTCACGCAGTCGCAGGGAATCGGCTGGTCTGTCCAGACCAGCACGCACTTCGTCTTCTCGACCGAGAACAAGCAGTTCGCCGCCTTTGATAAGACCTTCATCTTCGGCATGGACGGCCGCGGCTACTTTGCGAATGCTGCTTCGACGGCTGACGTCTCGCTCGGAGGCAGCTCCCACCTCGGCCAGACGCCGGTCGATCTAGTTTCAGTCCACCTGACGGCGCCGAACACCGGAGCCCAGGTACTCGCAGCGCTGTTTAGCACCAATGTCCATCTCTCCGAGGTGATGGCCGCCGCACCCGTTCAGGTCAACTACTCGATCGACAAGTCCGGCACAAATTACACCACCACGGGTCCGGCGAACGCGCCCTTCACCATCGACGTCCCATATCCCTCAGGCCAGCCGAGTTCCGATGCACAGGTCCATCCGGTCTACTCGGGCGGCTCAGGCTCTGGCGGTGGCGGCACGGAATACTCCGGCACCGTCGATCTCTCCGAGTTAGGCGGCCCGCCCATCACCGGCGAATTCCGGCTCGGCTATCAAGGCGGTCACGATTATTGGCTCACGCGCGTCAGCTATGCGCTCGGCCCAACCGGCATTCCATTGATTGCCGTGCCTCCGGTAATGAACCTCTACCGTGTGCAGGGCGGACTCGGCCACAACTTCCCCATCAGCGCGTTTGAAGACACTGGCTCGATTAGCGCCGCTACTCCCGTCTTCGACAACTCCTTCCTCTTCATGGCAGGACTGCGTGTCGGCATGCCCGACCAGTTCACCTACACGCTGGACGGCGATCTCACCATCAAGGCAGGCGGGCAGAACGCAGGCGCGCGTCTCGACTTCCACTCATGGCTGTTGAAGCCGCCGGATAACGGCAACGGAGATTTTCAGGGATACTTCCAATATGCAGGCAGCAACTTTGATGGCCGCATCTGGGGTCATCTGAACTTCCTCGGCGGCATCGCGTCGGTGGATTTGGGCAACAGCGCCAGCAATGCCGCGGTCGACATCCACTTTGGCCCGAGCGCTCCGTGGCACATCGATGCGGGCAAACAGCAAGGCCCGCGCATCGATGGCCATCTCCTGTTCACAGATGCAAACATGTACGTCATGCTCTCTGGCAGCGGCCTGGCGATCGGCGGCGGTGAGAGCATCAGCCTCAACGTAGGCGATGACTCTGTCGCATCCGCGTACGTTAACGGCAGTGTCGATGTTGGCCTCGCCGTCACGCCGCAGCCGCACATTTCCGGGGACTTTTCCGCCAATGTCAACGCCGGCGTGTGTGTCGACGACGCCTGCGTCTCCGCAGGAGTGTCTGCGCAGATTCACGCCGAAGCGCTGCCTCTCGAAATGAACGCGAGCGCCAGCATTGGCCTGCCGTGGCCGCTCGGCTCCGTATCCTTCTCAGTGCATTTATGACGATGATTGCTCGCACTAAAATCCCGGCTCTGCTCGCGGCTGCGCTCCTCGCGCTGATTCCTGCCCCATCCGCGCGCGCCCAGCAAAATCCCGGCGCCATGTTCTCCGCCTCTGACGGCAAGGGCCACGTCTCGCTGCTATGGTTTCCGCCGCCCTCGCAATGGCCTGCCGGGGGATGGAGGCTCTCCGACTCCACCGGCCAGACTCTTGCCCCGCAAATCGGCATGGGCGACGCAACTGCGCTGCAGTCGCTTTCGGTCGAAGACGCCGACGCAATCCGTAAATTGCCTGCTGTTCTGGCGAAGCCCGATACAAGCGCGAAGCGCCGCAACCTCATCGGCATTCTCGGTCTTCGCGTTTTCAGCGAACCAACTTTTGCTCGCGCAATGGGCCTCGCCTGGGCCGCAGACAATGTGGCCGCAGGAAGCCGTACCTACAAGGTGGAGGGCCTGGATGCATCTGGCAAACCTACTGGCCTGCAACTCGCCAGCCCTCCAACGGATGCCTCCGTCGCGACCCCATTGCCTCCAGCGCCAACAGGCGTGCAGGCTAAAGTTGACCAGGCCGGCGTCTATCTTTCTTGGGCTGCGCCCGCTGAAAATCGCCAGATCCCGGTCATTACCTATGCCGTGGAGCGCGACAGCACAGGCCAGTCGTCGGCGCCGGTCACGGCCAAGCCCATCGTCCCCGGCGTACGCTGGGATCCGAAGATTCCTCTCGTGCTCGACCGCAACACCCCACCCAACGACACGCTGACCTACCATGTCTTCGCCGTCGACATCTTCGGCCGCCGTAGTCCCGGCGCCTCCATCCGCATCTTCTTCCCCGACTATCATGCCCTCGAGCCTCCCGATCCAGTTACCGCCACCGCAGGCGCAGGGAAGGTTGTCGTCAATTGGCCTGCCGTGCAGAAGCCCAATCTCTCCGGCTACCTCGTCGAGCGCGCATTTCTCTTCGCCGGTCCCTACGAGGCCCTCTTTGCGCAGGCGCTGCCGCCCACAACCTCGCAATACGAAGATGACAGCGTCCGCGGCGGCGCCACCTACTACTACCGCGTCCGTTCCGTGAACTCCCGCGGCGACCTTGGCAACCCTTCCACTGCCGCCCCGGCGCAGCCGCAGAATCCGGGAGCTCCGCCGCAGGTAAATGGCCTCTCGGCCGACGCCGGGCAAACTCGAGTTCGGCTCACCTGGAATGCCGTGAGCTTTCCTGTCGCGGGATACTTTGCAGAACGCCACGCCACATCCGGGCCGGCCGGCAGCGAGAACTGGGTGCGGCTCAACTCGCGCGTCACCCCCGAGCCGCTTTACGACGATCCCATCGGCTTGGCATCGGACGTAAAGCTCGAGTACCGCGTCGTAGCAGTAGCCTTCGACAATGCCGAAGGCCCGCCCAGCAGTGCCGTGCCCGTCACGCTCGCGGATCGCAGCGTGCCGGAAGCGCCCTCCATCACCGAGGCAAGCGGCGTCGACGGCAAGGCACAGCTCAACTTCGTTCCCGCGCTACCCATCGAAAAGTCCGCGCAATTCCTGGTTTTGCGTTCCGGCAGCGATCGCGACATCGGCGTCGTGATAGGCGATCCGCTTCCTGCCACAGCGCGCCAGTTCACCGACCTCTACACCAGCCCAGGCCAGCGCTACTGGTATCGCCTTGTCGCCGTCGATAAGGATGGCAACCGCAGCGACCCCACTCCGCCCGTGGCTATCCGGATCGGATCGCCTCAGTTACCCGCGCCTCCGGCTCCCACAGCCCAGTACTCCGCCACTCCATACCCGCACGTAACGCTGCAACTCCAGCAGCCGCCCGCCGCTCTCAGCCTCATTGTCGAAAGGCAAGATCAGGCCACAGACGGCTGGATTCGCATCGCCGGCCCCATGTCTGCGCAAACCGCTATCGACAACGCCGTACCGCCATCGACACTCTTGAGCTACCGTGCCTCCTACGTGGCAGCCGACGGCAGGACCGGTCCAGCCAGCAAAACGGTGCAAGTCTCCGTTCCATAGCGCACTTGCAACACCCAGACCGAGTGATTCGAAATACAACCTGAATCGCAGTACCACACCCGATTCAGGGCGATGCGCGGTTCGGAGAAGTACCAGGTGATAAATTGATCCATCGCGAACTTGTAATTTCGCCGAGAACTTGGCGAACTCAGACTGCTGAGGACGGCGGATTTAGCATGGTCTAGATCAGGCAGCCGGAGGACGATCTTCCTGAAATCTGTTTCTTGTTCTTTTTTCGCATACAAGCGGCCTCCCTGCGGCCGGCATGCCATCGAGGTATACACCTGCGCACCGAACTTTGTGGAGATGGCTCAGCGCCAGGTGATTTCAAATACGCCGAGAATCCTGCCCGGCGGCATCGGTGTTTGCCGGGATCCCCAGGCAAACACCGATGTGGTTTCATTCCTTGTGGAGGCGCCTATTCGCGTTCATGATCCTGGCGTTCATGTTCCGCATCACAGAAGCACCGTTTGACGGTGTGCAGATTTTCCAGGCTGGTGCTGGGCAAGTACACGCTGTCCGCGCACGGAATGTAACTGGCCGTCACCTTATGAGTGCCGACCTTGAGCTGGGATGTCTCCCACGTTGCCCGGCCCTTGGCATCGAACGTGACAGGCTCGCCTGCGTTCGAGCCGTCGATGCCGAACTGCATAGTCCCGCTCGGACGGCTCGTGACCGTTGCAGAGTTTGCCACAACAAATGCGGTGAGGTTATCCATTTTCCGGTCTGCGTATTCGTGTTCATCTGCAGGGAAAAAGAGTCGGCTAAGGCGCCTCTGGTCCACGGGGGCGCCGCTGGCCTCTCTGACGTGGTATACAAGCCCGATGGCTCTGCTGAGAAATAGTTGGTGCATCCTCCGGGACAAAGTCCACCCACGAGAGCGGGCGAGCCTCCTCCCCTGCCTCCCCTCCCCTGCGGCTGAGGCAGGAACGGCTTCGCGGTCGAACAGGGAAACTCATGCCACACCTGATCCGGATAGGAAGCCGTGAAGCATCCCTTCGTTGGAGGTGTAGTAATCACCATGGATTTGTGCCAGGCCTCGCGAATCTCGGGCTTCACGGGCGGCTGTGTGGTCTCCTGCGCCGGGCAAAGGCTAATGCTTGCCATCAGCATCAAAGCTGCGGCGGCGAACGGGGAATACTCGCGGTTAAACATAGGGCCATCTCTTGCACACCACATGGGCATTGCGCTGGCCTGGTTGTCTTCGAACGTGCTGGGAATTTCACGTCCACAGCGACAACCCACTGGAATAGTGAAAAAAACTAATAGTTTTACGACCCTGATGCGATCCCTCCAAGTTCACCTGTGGCAAAGTCATTCCGTCTAGTGAATTTCCGGATTGCACGGCGGTGAGGCTGAGGTAATAAATGCAATTACTCAAAGTCGACAATGGCTGGCAAGCGTTTATCAAATTGCCCGCAGAAGAACTCAACTGTTGCTAACAGGCCAACGCACTCACGGAAGCACGAAATTTTCCTAGTTCCCGCGTTCCGGGTGTGTAGTCGGCAGTTCGAGCGTCGCACTTGCAATTCTGTGCAACTTCCCTATAGTGAAGTGGTTACAAGCAACTGGCAGGCCATGCTCACCGCCTGGCTCCAGGCAAACAACACCACCACTGATGACCACGAAAGCAATCCGAAAGCGCGTAGCTGGAATCCGAAAAGGTCCTTTGTTCATGTGCGCTTACAAAGGCTGCGGCTGGATAAGCGACCGCAATTCGCTGTATTGCGCCGATCACGACAAGAAGAGACACACTGAGACCAGCTCTACCAGGCGACTGCCGCCTCGTTCAAAACGCTCCCGCTGAACTCTCCCATAAAATGGAAGATGGGTTTTGCAATGATCCCAACACAGATTCTCATGGACGAGCGACTGTCGCGCTCCTGCCTGATCGTATTCTGGGTTTTGACTGTGCATATATTTCGCGGGAAGAAATTCTGCTTTCCCTCGACTGCGACGATTGCGAAAGAGGCACATTCGTCCCGGCCAACCGTGATAAAGGCGATCAAGGAACTTGAGCAGTACGGATACCTTGAGGTCGAACGATTCTCAGGCGGCGTGAGCAAATACTACCTAAAGGTTCTCGTGTGATGCGCGCCTAGGAAGCCCAAGACATTTTCACGGCAGTTTCCAGCGCATCCTGGCGCGACTTCACCCACGGCGCGTAGTGACGCTGGGTAGTCTTGATAGATGTATGCCCCAACAACATTGAAACGGTTTCGAGTGAAATTCCCTTTTGTAACAATTCCACGGAGAAAGTGTCGCGCAGCCGATGCGAATGGCCGTCTACAACGCCGGCCATTGTGTACACCAGCTTGAGCCGCTGCTGCCATTCCGTGATCGCGCTTTTGGGTTTACCGACATTCCGATAGAAGAAATACTCGTTGCCTTCATCGCACTCGGAGATTGCATCAACAACATTCTTCGGGAGCGGAACCCAAACAGGCTGTTTCGTCTTCTCCTGCTTCAGGAACAGCTTCCCATCTTTCAGTTTTTCGCGCCGGAACATCACCGCGTCGGAAATCCTGATGCCCGAATAGCGCATGAGCAGAATGAGGGCCTTCAGCTTTTTCTCAGTCCCCTTCGGGATCATCGGATGGGCCTCACGAATGGAATCCGCGGCCCACAGAATCTTCTCCATCTCCGCATCTGTGAACGGAAGCGTCGGGTCGTATTTCACGGGTGGCGCTTCGACGCCTCTCGCCGGATTCTTGTCAATCCAATCTGAGTCCATGCAGAATGTGAAGAACTTTCGCACCATCTCCAGGCGCTTTTGCATGGTGATCGGCGCGAGCTTCCAGGACTCGCGCAACCGGCGCAGAGCATCGGTCGTAACGGAACGCAAGGGCGCATCACCGAACTCGGCAGCAAGCGCCGACGCGACGAGCCTATACTTCCGCATCATCGCTTCGCTCAATTTCATGGATTCGCGGTCAGCGATGAACCGCTCCGTGGCCTCTTTGACCGTCACGGCGGCCACCATTCCCGACACTTCCCACTCACGGACGAGGCGCGTCGCTGCCTCCCAATTCCGAAGGTCAAGAGACTTCCGAATCTTCTCGCCGTGGAGTATCCCCTCGGCAGAGATCGGACACGAGCAGTGCTTATAGCGCCGCGACCGATGCTTGCACGACTTCAGATGACGCCGGAATATCGTTATCACGGAACGAGTTTAACACGTATTGCCCACGTAGGTCTCTCGAAATCTTTAACTACTTGATTCTAAATAAGATGTTATGGTGCCGGGAGGGGGGGTCGAACCCCCATGACCACAAGGGCCGGCAGATTTTGAGTCTGCTGCGTCTGCCAGTTCCGCCATCCCGGCTCGGGGTGGGAATCCGCTCTCAAAGTATCGCACAGGCGTTGCCTCGCGCGCCACACTCCCGCGCTACAGAAAGCCTCGTCCGCCAGAGCGGCTGGGATGGGCCGCGGAATTGTGAGCAATTATTCCAAACGCGCACTGGGATTGCGGTATCTGAGACTGGTCCCTGCTTTCCACATCATCAATCAGCTCACGAACCCGACAGCCGTGCGACAATGGAGGCAACCGTGATGAACTCCGCATCCTCTCAAGATCTGCCCGCGCCGGTTTCGGTGACCCCGGAGCTGCTGGCCCAGCACAGCATCACCGCGGATGAGTACAGCCGCATTCAGGCCGCTCTGGGCCGTGTGCCCTCGCTCACCGAACTGGGCATTTACAGCGTGATGTGGAGCGAGCATTGCTCCTATAAATCCAGCCGTGTGCATCTCAAGCGGCTGCCCACCAAGAGCGCCCTGGTTGTGCAGGGGCCGGGCGAGAATGCCGGCATTATCGACGTGGGCGAGGGCTGGGCCTGCGCCTTCAAGATCGAGAGCCACAACCATCCCAGCTACATTGAGCCTTTTCAGGGCGCGGCCACCGGCGTGGGCGGCATTCTGCGCGACATCTTCACGATGGGCGCGCGGCCGCTGGCGGTAATGGATTCGCTGCGCTTTGGGCCGATCTCCGAAGAAACAAACCAAGACACGGAAGAGCGCGAGCTTCGCAAGAATCATTCCATCGTCGAGGGCGTGGTCAGCGGCATAGCCGCCTACGGCAACTGCTTTGGCGTGCCCTGCCTGGGCGGCGAAACCAAGTTCGAGGCCTGTTACAGCGGCAACCCACTGGTGAACGCCTTCGCGCTGGGGCTGGTTCGCAAAGACGAGATTTTTTACGGCAAGGCAAGCGGCACGGGCAACCCGGTGATCTACGTAGGCGCGAAGACCGGCCGCGACGGCATCCACGGCGCGACGATGGCCAGCGAGGAGTTCCACGAGGGCACCGACGCCAAGCGGCCCAACGTGCAGGTCGGCGATCCGTTCATGGAGAAGCTGCTGCTGGAAGCCTGTTTGGAGGCGATGCAGACCGGGGCCATCGTCGGCATACAAGATATGGGCGCGGCAGGGCTGACCTGCTCGACCTGCGAGATGGGCGGACGTGGCGGCGTGGGGCTGGACGTGGAGCTGGACTTGGTTCCGCAGCGCGAGACCGGCATGACGGCCTACGAAATCATGCTCAGTGAGAGCCAGGAGCGGATGCTGCTGGTGGCCATCAAGGGACGCGAGGATGAAGTGCTGCGCGTCTTTGAGAAGTGGGGCCTGGATGGAGTGATTGTGGGCACGGTGCAGCCCGAGCCGCGGCTGCGCATCCGCCATCACGGAGTCCTGGTGGCCGACATTCCCAACAAATCGCTCACCGACGATGCGCCGCTCTACCATCGCCCGGTTGGCGTCTGGAAGGCACTGGTGGCGCTGGAGCCTTCGGAAGAGGTATTGAAGCAACTCGCCCAGGACCGCGACTACACGGCAGATTTGAAGAAGCTGCTAGCGAGCGCCAACGTTTGCAGCAAGCGCTGGGTGCATGAGCAGTACGACACCATGGTCCAGACCAACACCGTGATCGGCCCCGGCGGCGAAGGCGGCGTGATGCGCATCAAGGGCACGGGAAGGCCGGATGCACTAGATGGGCCCATCGGAGAGATCGGCTTGGCGATGGCTCTGGACGGCAACGGCCGTTGGGCTTACCTCGATCCCAAGCTGGGCGCGATGCATGCCGTAGCCGAATGCGCTCGCAAGGTGGCGATGACCGGCGCAAAGCCGGTGGCCGCGACCAACTGCCTCAACTTCGGCAACCCCGAGAAGCCGGAGATCATGGCGCAGCTCTCGGCGGCTATTGACGGAATTGCGGAGGCTTGCACGGCGCTGGGAACTCCTGTCACCGGCGGCAACGTATCGCTGTACAACGAGACGCGCGGCGAAGGCATCTATCCCACCCCGGTTCTGGGGATCGTCGGCATTTTGGACGACGTGAACAAGGCGGTTCCGGCGGATTTCCAGAAGGCGGGCGATGCGATTCTGCTTTTGTGGCCAGTACCAAGGGGTGAAGAGCCGAACCCCAAGCTCGAAGTTCCCTTCAAACCGGCGCCGATGAACCCCTACGTCATGCTTCCGATCACTCTGCCTGCGCCGTTTCCCATCGCGTCTCCCATCCCTGATCCAGTTCCCGACGTTCTGGAGGACTCAACGGAAACGCCTGCCATGGAAGTTGCGGCATTCGGCAGCTCCGAATACGCCAAAGTGATTCTCGGCAGCCTCTGGGGCACACCGCCGCCGCTCGACCTGGAGGCCGAGGCCAGCCTGCATAAGTTGCTGGCCGAGTTGGCCAACGAGGGATTACTACGTTCCGCGCGCGACATCTCCGATGGCGGCATAGCCGTTGCCTTGGCGCAGGCGGGATTTGCGAAGGGGATCGGCGCAACCGTCGAGCAGGATCAGTCGCTGATGGTCCATCCGCTCTTCGGCCTCTTTGCCGAACCTGCCTCGACCGTGCTCGTCACCACGCATCCGTCGAACGTCTCCGCCATCGAAACGTTGGCCAACGAATACAAGTTCTTCTCCGCTCGCATCGGCACGACCGGCGGAACGCGGCTGGAGGTCACGGTTGACGGCGAGTCCTTCATCTCCGCGCCACTCGCCGAACTGCGCAAGCCATGGGCCTCGGCTCTGGAAGCCATCCTCCACGACGAGGTAACCGCATGAGCGGGCTGCTCTTTCAGGGGGTCGCGGGCGAGATCGACGCATCAGCCGCCAGCTTTGTGACAGGGCACGACTTTAGTCGTGCCGTTAATAGTCCAAATTCAACGAGGGCTTTAGCCCCTGAGGGAAAACTTCGAGCCGCGAATGATCCAAAGCTCCGCGAGGAGTGCGGCGTCATCGCCATTCACGGCCATCCCGAGGCCGCCCGCCAGGCTTATCTTGGCCTCTACGCGCTTCAGCATCGCGGTCAGGAGTCGGCCGGCATCGCCACCGCCGACGGCCAGCACCTGGCGAACATCAAGGGCATGGGCCTGGTCTCGGAGATTTTTACCGACGATGTTCTCGACAAACTCCCCGGCCAGATGGCCATCGGCCACACCCGCTACTCGACGACCGGCGACTCGGCGCTGCTGAACGCTCAGCCCATTCGCGTGGACTCCACCAAGGGCCTGATCGCCATCGCCCATAACGGCAATCTGGTCAACCTGGGCAATGTGCGCGCCCGCCTGGAGAGGGATGGCGCTTACTTCCAGACCACCTCTGACTCTGAAATTATTGTCCAGCTGATCGCCCACTCGCCTGCCTCCACGCTGGTGGATGCCATCGCCGATTCCCTTGGTCAGATTGATGGCGCATTCTCGATCGTGATGATGACTCGCGACCGCATCTTCGCCGCCCGCGACCCGCACGGCTTTCGCCCGCTCTCGATGGGCCGCATCAAGAACCCCGACGGTCCAGACACCATCGTCTTCGCCAGCGAGAGTTGCGCCTTCGATCTGCTGCGCGCTACTTTCGAGCGCGACGTGCTGCCCGGCGAGCTGGTCATGGTCACCGAAGACGGCGTCACCAGCCGCCAGTACGCGACCGGCACTCCGCAATCGAGCTGCATCTTCGAGCATGTCTACTTCGCGCGCCCCGACTCGCGCATCTTCGGCCGCTGGGTGCAGGAGAGCCGCGACCAGATGGGCCGACAACTGGCCCGCGAATCCGGTGTGCCGGCGGATCTGGTCGTCCCCGTCCCCGACTCCGGCGTGACAGCTGCCATGGGTTACGCGGAAGAGGCGCGCCTGCCCTTCCGCATGGGACTGATCCGCAACCACTATGTGGGCCGCACCTTCATCGAGCCTGAGCAGCGCGTGCGCGACTTCGGCGTCCGCCTCAAACTCAACCCGGTGCGCAATCTGCTCGAAGGTAAGAGGGTCATCCTGATCGACGACTCCATCATCCGCGGGACGACGAGCCGAAAAATTGTCCGCATGGTGCGCGGCGCGGGCGCCAGTGAAGTCCATTTGCGCATTAGTTGCCCGCCCACCATCTCGCCGTGCTTTTATGGCGTCGATACTCCCAGCAAGCGCGAACTGATCGCCGCTAATAACTCCATTGAAGAGATTCGCCAGTTCATTGAAGCCGACTCGCTGGCCTACTTATCGCTCGAGGGCCTGCTGAAGTGCTGCGACGGCGAGGAGCACACGGGCTACTGCACCGCCTGCTATACCGGCAACTACCCCACCCAGTGGGTCGATGTAGAAGACATTCTACCCGTTGCGGTGAGCATATAAGAGATTCAGGCGGGTACCAGTGCAATTTACGGATTTTTGGTTTATACGCATGAACCGCGCAAACTTTGATAGCTTGAAGCTATGACCGAAGTTGCCGCTCAAACTGAAATGACTGTTCTCGAACTGGAATCCCTGGCTGCGGATGTGGTGGCGCTGGCCATGAAAGCCGGCGCCAGCGACGCCGAGGCTGCCGTCCGCGAGGGCGATGAGTTCTCCGTAAATGTGCGCCTGGGCCAGGTGGAGACGCTGAAGGACTCCGGCTCGCGCGGGCTGGGTCTACGCGTCTTTCTGGGCAAGCGCTCGGCCTCGGCGAGCACCAGCGACCTGACCCCGGAGGGAATCCGCCAACTGGTGGACGGCGCGCTGGAGCTGGCCAAAATCACCGAGGAAGACCCCTGCTGCGGCCTCGCGGAGACTATCGAATTCGGCTCGGTTCCCGGCGATCTGCGCCTTTACGACGAGGATGTGTATTCGTTGCCCGGCGCGGAGCGCATCGAGTGGGCACGGCGGGCCGAGGCGGCGTCGCTCGCGGCCGACCCGCGCATCACCAACTCCGACGGCGGCAGCTTTCAGGCGGCCACAGGGCGCAAGTCGCTGGCCAACTCGCGCGGCTTTGTGGGCGGCTACCATTCCAGCTACGCCGGTGTCTCGGCGTCGCCAATGGCCGAAGACGTGGACGGCAGCAAGCAGGTCGACTACTGGTGGTGCGGCGCACGCCGGCTCAGCGACCTCGAATCGCCCGAATCGATTGGCAAAGAAGCGGCGCGGCGGACGCTGCGCCGGCTGGGCGCGCGGCGCGTTCCCACGCAACGGGTTCCGATTGTCTTTGCGCCGGAGGTGGCCGGCTCGCTGCTCGGCTCGATCTTCGAGGCCGCCTCGGGCGACGCCATCTGGCGCGGCGCGTCCTTCCTCGCTGGCCGCTTGGGCGAGCAGATCGCTGCGCCAAACTTGAACCTCATCGACGACAACACCATGTTGCTGCCCACCGGCATGGGCGGCTTCGGGACTTCCCCGTTCGACGGCGAAGGCCTGCCCTCGCTGCGCACCGTGGTGGTGGAAGCCGGCGTGCTGCGCAACTATCTGCTCAACACCTACACCGCCCGCAAGCTGGGCATGAAGTCCACGCACAACGCAGCACGCGGACTGGCCGGAACGCCGGGTGTCGGCTGCGGAAATCTTTATCTTGAGCCGGGAACGCAGACTCCGGAGAAGATTATCGCAGATGTTCCTGCCGGCCTCTACGTCACTAGCCTGATGGGCTTCGGCGTCAACGTGGTCACCGGCGACTACTCGCGCGGCGCCACCGGCCTGTGGATCGAAAACGGCGCGCTGACTCATGCGGTCGAAGAGGTGACCATTGCCGGCAACCTCGCCGAGATGCTCTTGAACGTGACCGCCATCGGCAGCGACCTGGAGTTTCGCGGCGCAATTGCCTCGCCCACGCTACGCATCGACGGCATGACGATTGCAGGAGCCTGAGCAGAATGGCCGAGCTCGAAACTCTCGCCTTCGATCCGGTCGACGCCAAGGCCGCGCTGGCGCAACTGCCCACCAGCCCGGCTGTCTTTGCGCTTTATGGCGCGGAGGCACACTTCGAGCCGTACATCGGCCGCACACCCAACCTGCGCGGACGCCTCGAACGCCTCTTGCAGCCCTCGGCCAGGCACCCGCGCCGGTTGCAGTTGGCCGGGCGCGTGCGGCAGATTCGCTGGCGGCTCACCGGCTCGGAGTTTGAATCCCTTCTCCTCCAGTTTGAACTCCTCCACAACGAGTACGGCCCGAAGGCTCTGGAACGGATGCACCTGGGCGCGCCTGCCTTTGTCCGCTTCCTGGGCGGCAATCCCTACCCGCGCATCACGGTTACCAATCGCCCCAGCCAGCGCGAGGCAGGCTGGGCTTACGGGCCGTTCCCGTCGCGGGCGGCGGCCGAGCGCTTTGCCGACGAGGCGCTCAAGCTCTTCCTGCTGCGCCGCTGCACCGAGGAGCTCGCGCCCCATCCCAGCCACCCCGGCTGCGTCTACTCCGAGATGAAGATGTGCCTCGCGCCCTGCTACCAGGGCTGCACGGACGAGCGCTACGCCGAGGAGGCCGCGTCGGTCGAGCACTTCCTGGCTACGCGCGGCGAGAGCCGCCTGGTCCAGCTCCGCACACAGCGCGACACAGCCTCGACAAACCTTGAATTCGAGGCCGCCGCCGCCGCCCATGCGCAAGTTGTCCGCGTTGAGAGTGTGCGCGCCCTCGCCTCCGAGCTGGTCCGCCCGCTCGCGCAGCTTCGCGCGGTCGTGCTGCAAGCCTCAGCCGTTCCTGGCGAGGTCGCCGTGTTCCTTTATGAAAACGGCCGGCTCAGTGGCCCGGCCGGATTTTCCACACTGGGCATGAGAATCCAGAACGAGCAGTCGGGTTCCACTTCGCTCTTCGCGCATCCGGTGGCGATAGAAGCGATCCCGGAAGCGCCGATTACAGACGCGCCAATCCCAGAAGTTGTAACTGCTGAGCAGGCTGCGAAAAAACTCGAAATCGATCCCGCACTGTATCAGGGCACGACTTCAGTCGTGCCGCAAATCTTGCAAAAAGAAAGCGGGGCTTTAGCCACTGAGGAAAGTTCTTCGGAAGAAGCGCCCGATTTCCCTTCATCTCCCGAAAACGCCCCGGCCGAAGCCGAATCGCCCGCGCCCGCCAAACTCGCCCGCGGAGTTCTCGAAGCCCGCATGGAGGCGGCGCTTGCCGCGCTCGCCGCCCCGAGTCAAGCCCTATCGCCCACTCTGCGCCAAGGCCATCTGGCGCTGCTCAAACGCTGGTACTACCGCCCTGAAGCCCGCCGCAGCGGCGAAATCTTCTTCCCCGACGCCGAAGGCCGCTGGCCTATCAAAGCCTTACTGCGCGGCGTGGGGCGAATCGCCGGAAAAATGCTGGTAGAGGTTCGTGGTCTCCCACCCTTTCCGCAATAATACTGCGGAATGGATCGGGCACGGAGTCGTTGGCTACGCATGGATGGATTGGGTCGCCGCCCCTCCGCGCTGATACACTGAGCCTGCAAGGAGTTGTGCCCAAGAAACATGGTTGAGCTACTTCCTTCGATACTTTCGGCGGACTTCGCCCACCTGGCGGAGCAGGTTGCCGCGGCCGAGCGGGGCGGCGGCACGGCGATCCACGTGGACGTGATGGACGGCCATTTCGTGCCCAACATCACCATTGGGCCGCCGGTGGTGAAATGGCTGCGCAAGTTCACCAAGCTGCCGCTGGACTGCCACCTGATGATCGAGAATCCGGACGAGTTCATTTCCGCCTTTGCCGAGGCCGGAGCCGACTGGGTGAGCGTCCACTACGAGGCCTGCGATCACCTGCACCGCTCGCTGCAACTGATTGCCGAGCACGGCATGAAGCCAGCGGTGGTGGTGAATCCGGCGACGCGCGTCGAGCTGCTGCGGGAGATTCTGCCCATGGTCCACCATGTGCTGGTGATGAGCGTGAATCCGGGCTTTGGCGGGCAGGAGTTCATAGAATTCTCGCTCGACAAGATCCGTCGGCTGGTTGAATTGCGCCAGGAGCTGGGGCTGGCATTTAGAATCGAAGTGGACGGCGGCGTGGCTCACGATACGGTGGAGCGCATCGTCCAAGCAGGAGCGGAGCTGCTGGTGGCCGGAAACGCCGTTTTTGGCGCCGGGCAGCCGGAGCGGGATGCGCGAGCGCTGCTGGCTGCTGCCCGCAAAGCCGCGGGCGAATAGGATTCGAGATTCATGGCGTATGGCCTCACGCGGGGCCGCTGCCGCAATGAGGGGTTATGAACCGGTTGACCAGGAAGATTGCCGCGGTAGCTTTGGCGGTTCTGCTGCTGGGCGCAGTCGCGGCCCATGCCAAGGATAAGAAGCCCAAAAAGAAGAAGAACGAGGACCTGAGCGCCAACCCGCTGGCCGGCGTGAAATCCCGGCAGCCCGACAAGGAGCTCTTCGACAAGGCCATGATCGCCATGAAGAAGGCCCGCTACGACGTGGCGCGGCTTGACTTGCAGACCATGCTCAACACCTATCCCGACTCCGAGTACCGGATGCGCGCCAAGCTGGCCGTGGGCGATACCTGGTTCAAGGAGGGCGGCACCGCGGCCCTTACCCAGGCCGAGGCCGAGTACAAAGACTTCATTACCTTCTTCCCGGATGCCCCGGAAGCCGCCGAGGCGCAGATGAAGGTGGGCGACATCTACTACGAGCAGATGGAGAAGCCGGACCGCGACTATACGAATGCCCAGAACGCCGAGCGGGAGTACCGCGCGATGATCAATATGTTTCCCGACTCGGCGCTGGCGCCCCGCGCCAAGCAGAAGCTGCGCGACGTGCAGGAGGTACTGGCCGAACGGGAAACCGAGGTCGGCCTTTATTACGGGAGCCGGGAGAATTTCACCGCCTCTATAGCGCGCCTGAAAACCGTGGTGGATACTTACCCGCTGTACTCCAAGAGCGATCTTGCCTTGCTGGGCATCGGCGATGCGTATGCCGGCCAGGCCCACGTCATTCAGATTGCGCCCAATGTTCCCGGCGCGATCAAGGAGCGATTGCGCGCCGTCTACCAGGACCGGGCCGCCGAAGCTTACACCAAAGTCATCACCCGCTATCCCATGGCTCCTCATGTGGAAGATGCCCGTGACCGGCTGGTGGCGATGAACCGCCCCGTTCCCGAACCAACTGAGGCCGCGATTGCCGAGAGCGAAGCCGAGGAGCAAAGCCGCCAGCCGCTGCGCTTTACCTCCAAGACCTTCGACATCATCAAGCATGGACCCTCGGTGGTGGAGGCGGTGCATGTGGGAGAGCCCAGCCTGGACGACCCCAAGCGCACCCTCGCGTCAGATGTAACCAAGCAGAACGTTGCGATCTTCAACGACGCCATCAACGCGGGCAAGCCTGCCGCGCCAGCCGGAGAGGCGACGCCAACCGGCGTTAACGAGCCGCCCCGCAGCGACCAACCCTCCCAAGCTCCCTTGCAACTGGAGAAGCCCGAGGGCGGCACCGGCGTGGGGGTTCAGGTGGTAAAAGCACCCGCGGCCGACCCCAACGCCGTCGTCAAGCCGGTGGGTCCGCCTAACACTGCCATACCCGCCGCGGAAAAGCCTGCTGAGGCCCCCGATCAGGTCAACGACGTCAAGCCCGGCTCGACACCGGCTCAATCCGCTGCCGACGCCAAGAAGAAGAAGGCGGACCTCAGCGAAGAATCCTCCAGCAAGAAGAAAAAGAAGAAGGGCCTCGCAAAGCTGAACCCGTTCTAACAGAAGGAGAGTCCGGCCAAGGCCGCACCCTTACCCGGTGCGGCCTTTTTCTGTGTGCTTCCCCTCTCCACCAGCAAGCGCGCGAAGCTGTGTAGTGCAGGTAAAGCGATCAAACACGGAAGATCAAGCGTGTCCATGTTTGACGCTCCCACCTGGGCCTCCTATAATCCATCTAGTTCCTGCTGATGCCTCCATCCGCGTTTTTTGCTGTTTCCGCCGCATCCGCCGCGGAAACATGAATCAAGGCCAAGAGGATTCTCAGAAGGACAGGATCGTTTCCGCGTCCCGGCGCGGTGAGACCCGCAGGTATTCCGAAGGAGTTTTCCATTCACATGAATCGTTCTCTAGTACTTGCCGCCACGCTGGCCTCGGGCATTGTCCTGAGCGCTGCCGCCCAAACGCTGCCCGCACCCGCCGCCGCTCCCGCTCCCGCCGCTCCTGCCGGTCCCGCCAAGATTGCCGTAATTGCCTTCCAGGTGGCTGTGGCGCAGACCAATGAAGGTCAGCGTAACTTCGCCGACCTGCAGAAGAAGTATGCGCCCAGGGAAGCACGGCTCAAGGCTCTCGGCGACGAGATCGATACCCTGACCAAGCAGGCGCAGAGTCAGAGGGATACGGTCAGCGATAGCGAAAAAGCCCGCCTGACCAAGGTCATAGACGACAAGACCAAGCAGGCGAAGCGCGAGCTTGAAGACGCCCAGAACGATATGCAGCAAGAAGGGGGAGAGGTGTACAACGCCTTGGCCTCGAAGGTCGGAGCTGTGATGGCCTCGTACGCGGAACAGCAGGGATACACGCTGGTGCTGGACTATGCACAGCAGCAGAGTCCCGTTCTCTATGCGCAACCCGCTGTGGACATCACCAAGCAGGTCATTGAGGCCTACAACGTGAAGTCGGGCGTGCCCGCTCCTCCGCCTCAGCCGGCAGAGACAGCCGCTCCGGCGGCGCCCAAACCCGCGGCCAGGCCTCCCGCCGCCAACAAATAGTCTGAAGACCAATGGATTGGAGATTGGTAAAGGCCCCGCATTGCGGGGCCTTTGGTTTTCAGGAGCCTTCTCCGAGAAAGCGAAGATCGCGGCCGGCAGCGCAGGGTTCACGGACGCATGATTTGACGCTCCCACCCGGCGTTCCTATAATCTAACTGCATCTTGCTGACGTCTGCGTTCTCTTCTTTCTCCTGATTCCGCGCCGTCCGGCGCAGTGTCCGCTGGGAGGATGGAGAGGTTGCTCAGCAGTCAGGCCTTGATTCGCACGGGAAGATTGCGCAGTCCCACAGGAATTCCAAAGGAGTTTTTAATTCACATGAAGAGATCGCTTGCACTCATCGCAACATTGGCCTCAGGCTTGGCTCTGAGCGCTGCCGCCCAAACATTGCCCGCGCCCGCCGCCGCCGCGCCTGCCGGTCCCGTGAAGATTGCCGTCATTGCGTTCCAGGCAGCCGTGGCGCAAACCAATGAAGGCCAGCGCAACTTCGCCGATCTGCAGAAGAAGTACAGTCCCAAGCGCGAACAATTAAGGGTGCTTGCCGATGAGATCGATACCGAGACCAAGCAGTTGCAGGCACAGGGCGATAAGCTGAGCGAGGCAGTACTCGCCAGCCGCACCAAGGCCATCGAAGACAAGAAGAAGCAGTTGCAGCGCGAGTCCGAGGACGCCCAGAACGACTTCCAGCAGGAGATGCAGGAGATTTTCAATACTTTGGCCTCGAAGGTCGGTGATGTTTTGACCAGCTACGAGCAGCAGCAGGGATACACTCTGGTACTGGACTATGCCCAGCAACAGAGTCCCGTACTGTATGCGCAGCCATCTATAGACATCACCAAGGCCATCATCGACGCCTATAACCTGAAGTCGGGCGTGCCCCCTCCTCCGGCGCCGCCGGCAGCGGCGCCTAAGCCGGCAGCACCCAGGCCGGCAGCCAATCCTCCCGTCGCGCACTAAAGACGGGTAAATTTCGATCAGCCGAAAGCTGGCAAAGGCCTCGCATCGCGGGGCTTTTGCCGAATAGCGACGTTGTTGAAGAGCGGCGATAAGGCGGCGCGCCGAGTACACACTGCAATACGAGTTCCGCTCTCCCGTGTTGTGGAAAAAACTGTGGATTTCTTTCGCGTATTGAGTGAAGAAATCCAGCATTATCCTCTTGCCAAGATCGGTTCCCTTCTGATATAAAAGGCAACTCCTTATTTATCAATCACTCTGAATAGAAAACTTTGCTCCCCGGAAGATCCGCCAGACACAGGAACGCACAGGCGGGCCTGCCGTGGTTATCCACAAATTGGAGTGAACGTAGTGTGAATCGGGTCACATATTTTTTGGTTACTTCTGCGAATCTTCGCCTATTCGCAGCACCGCCAGGAAGGCTTCCTGGGGGATGTCCACCTTGCCGATGCGCTTCATGCGTTTCTTGCCTTCCTTCTGTTTTTCCAATAGTTTGCGCTTACGACTTATGTCGCCGCCATAGCACTTGGCGATCACGTTTTTGCGCAACGGGCTGACGGTTTCGCGGGAGATCACCTTGGCGCCGATGGCGGCCTGGATGGCGACCTCGAACTGCTGGCGGGGAATCAGCTCGCGCATTTTGGAGACCAGCGCCCGGCCGCGCTCGTAGGCGTAATCTTTGTGGACGATCACCGAGAGCGCATCGACCGGCTCGCCGCTGACCAGAATGTCCAGCTTGACCATCGGCGACTCCCACTCGCCAGCCAGTTGATAGTCCAGCGAGGCGTAGCCGCGGGAGATCGACTTGAGGCGGTCGTAGAAATCCAGCACGATCTCGTTCAGCGGCAGCTCGTAGGTGAGCAGAACGCGGCTGGAGGTGACGTATTCGAAGTTCAATTGCTTGCCGCGTTTTTCTTCCACAAGTTTGAAGATGCCGCCCACATATTCTTCGTTGGTAAGAATCTTGGCGGTGATGACCGGCTCGCGGATGCTGTCGATGTTAGTGGGTTCGGGCCAGCGCGAGGGATTGTCCACTTCGAGTTCGCTGCCGTCGGTGAGGGTGATGTGGTAGCGCACACCGGGGGCGGTGGTGATCAGGTCCAGTTGGTACTCGCGCTCCAGCCGCTCCTGGATAATCTCCATGTGCAGCAGGCCGAGAAATCCGCAACGGAAACCGAAGCCCAGCGCGACCGAGCTCTCCGGCTCAAAAAAGAAGGACGAATCGTTGAGGCGCAGCTTTTCCAGTGCGTCGCGCAGCAGCGTGTGCTCGTGCGAGTCCACGGTGTAGAGGCCGGCGAAGACCATCGGCTTGATGTCTTCAAAGCCGGGCAACTGGGCGGCGGCGGGGCGTATGTCGTCGGTGACGGTGTCGCCGATTTTGGTGTCGCTGACGGTCTTGATGGTGGCGGCAAAGAAGCCCACCTCGCCGGCCAGCAGTTCGCCGATCTCCACCGGCTTGGGCATCAGCACGCCCATCGATTCGACTTCAAAAGACTTCCCATTGGACATCAGGCGAATGCGCTGGCCCTTGCGCATCGTGCCCTGCATCACGCGCACCAGCACGATGACGCCGCGATAAGAATCGAACCAGGAGTCGAAGATCAGCGCTTGCAGCGGCGCGTTCGGGTCGCCGGTAGGCGGCGGCAGCCGGTGAACGATGGCTTCCAGAACTTCGTCCACGCCCTGGCCGGTCTTGGCGCTCACCGGAATGGCGTCAGTCGCATCCAGGCCGACGGCTTTCTCGATGGCCTCCTGGGTGCGCAGGATGTCGGCCGAAGGCAGGTCGATCTTGTTGATGACGGGAATGATCTCCAGGCCGTGATTGATAGCGAGATATGCGTTGGCCAGCGTCTGCGCCTCCACGCCCTGGCTGGCGTCGACCACCAGCAGCGCACCCTCGCACGAGGCCAGTGAGCGCGAGACTTCGTAGCTGAAGTCCACGTGGCCGGGCGTGTCGATGAGGTTGAGCTGGTAGGTGTTGCCGTCGTGCGCCTTGTACATCATACGCACCGCGTGAGCCTTGATGGTGATGCCGCGCTCGCGTTCCAGGTCCATGTCGTCCAGAATCTGCGCCTGCATCTCGCGGCCCGTCACCGAGCCGGTCAGCTCCAGCAGACGGTCGCTCAGCGTCGACTTGCCGTGGTCGATGTGGGCGATGATGGCGAAGTTTCTGAGGAAGCGAGCGTCCATGGATAACCAGAGATATCTGTCAAATTGGTTGAATGGCAAACCATAATGCAATCAGAAATATGATTTGAATGATCGCCCGCGGAAGCAAGGATGGAACCGGACGGCCGCCGATCGTCAACCGGTGCCGGGCCGCATAGACATTGGCGGGAAAGATAGCGATGAGCATGAGAAAGAGCGATGCTGCCGCGAAGGGCGCCAGCCGGGAAAACTGCAATGCAATCGCTCCCGCAATTTCAAGAAGCCCGGTGAGTGTAACCAGCAATGCGGGATGGGGAAAGACAGGTGGAACCATGGCGATCAGATCAGCCCGGCGGCTGCCCTGATGCGCTGAAGCAGTCAGGAGGAACATGACTCCCAGAGATGCGCGCAGTGATTCCTGCCAGCCATGAAAGTAAGCGACTCCGGCATGGCCCGCAACCAGGAAAAGAATAAACGAGCCTGTCAGAACATAGATGGGAATCATGTTGTGAAAGCCCTCCTTTCCATCGGTTGCAACACTACACGCTGCGAAAACGCGGATCGTGACGTCCAATTCATGCGCGTCCCTATGGCATAGCTTATCATCTAGATAACTTCTTTCAAGGGCGTTAGACCTTGGCCTGAGGTCAGCCGGTCCTCTCATGCAGATAAGCAGGAATCCGTTTCGGCTCTTCGGCTGCGCCGCTCTGGCACTTTCGCTGGCGGGCTGCGCACCCACTGCGCCCACGGGTGCGTCCGCGGGCGCGCGGCCCCAAGCCACCGCTCCCGCGCTCTTGCTGGCCGCGGCGCCAGCCCCTCTGCCGGCTGCTCCCGCGCCGCCCGCGCCTACGGTTGAACAGCAGCGGGTGCGCTTGCTGATCAGGCAGGTCGAGGAGACCTACGCCCGCGGCGAAACTGCCTATCACAAAGGAAGATTGCCCGAGGCCAAGCAGGAGTTTGATCGCGCCGTTGACCTGATGCTGGCGAGCGGCATCGACATCAGGAGCGATGCCGAGTTGCAGGAGGAGTTCGACCACATTGTCGATGAGGTCAACGCGTTGGAAATGGAGGCTTTGAAGCTGGGCAACGGCTTTGTCCCCAGCGAGGAGGAGACGCCGGCCGAGGTAGCCGAGGACGTGACCTTCGAGGTGGACCCCAACATTGTCGCCAAGGCCACGGCCGATCTGGCCACCACAAAATCCGATCTGCCACTGGTGGTCAACGACACTGTGGCCGGCGTGATCAACTTTTTCGCCAACACCAAAAAGGGCCACAACACGCTGCTCCACTCCTTCCAGCGCGCCGGCCGCTACAAGGCGATGATTCAGCGCGTGATGGCCGAAGAGGGCGTGCCGCAGGATCTTATCTATCTGGCGGTAGCAGAGTCGGGTTTCAATCCCCGGGCGCTCAATCGCCGCTCCCACGCCGGCGGTATGTGGCAGTTCATGCCCCGCGGCAACTACGGCCTGGTGCGCAACTCCTATGTCGATGAGCGCTTCGATCCGGAAAAATCCACCCGCGCTTACGCCCGCTACATGAAGTTCATCTACGACCAGTTGGGCGACTGGTATTTATCGATGGCCGGCTACGACTGGGGCGCGGGCAATGTGCAGCGCGCCGTCGAGAAGACCGGCTACGCCGACTTCTGGGAGTTGTACAAGCGCAACAACCTGCCTAAGGAAACCAAAAATTATGTGCCGGAAATTCTGGCGGCGATCATCATCGCGAATCATCCCACGCAATATGGCTTCGACGATGTGACGCTCGATCCGCCGGTGTTGACCGACACGGTGACCATCAACTACGCGGTGAATCTCAGGCTGGTGTCGGATATTGTGGGAGCGCCGGTGGATGAATTGACGGCGTTGAATCCCAGCCTGCTGCGCATGGTCACGCCGCCCGATGCGTCCTTCGATCTGCATCTGCCGGGCGGCATGGCGGCGGTTTTTGAACAGCGCATTGCCGCAATTCCCGAAGGAAAGCGCAATGCCTGGCGCTACCATCGCGTTGAGTCCGAGGATACGCTGACCTCGGTGGCTAGCAGGTATAGCGTGACCGTGGCGTCTCTGGCCGCGGCCAATCAGCTGCACGCGCACGATAGCATCGAAGGCCTCGAGGCGCTGCTTGTGCCCACGCCGCCGCCCGCTGAGCCTGCGCATACGAGGCTCTACACGGTGCGCAAAGGCGACACGCTGGTGACGATCGCCGACCGCTTTGGCGTCTCGCTGAATGAGTTGCGCCGCTGGAACAAGATACCCGGCATCAAGGTGCAGCCAGGCCAGCGACTGCATGTGGCCGAGCCCGTGAGTGTGAAGCGCGCCGCGGTGCATACTCATCGCAGCGGCGGCTCGCCAGCGGGCGCGCATGATGCGCAAGCCGCGCCGGCAAAGGGCGCGGCGGAAAAGCCTGCGCCTCCGCACGAACCCATCAAGAGCGCAACGCCGGCCACGAAGAAGGCGCCCACGCAGCGCTCCGCAACCGCTGCCGGCGCAAAGAAGAGCGGTGCAACAGGCGCAAAAAAAGCTCGCGCCCACAGCCGCACCGCTGACTCCAAGACTCCCGCGGCGAAATAAATATGCAGGGAACCTCATTACGTACTTGTCATGTGCTGGTCTTTGCGTGCAAGCTATTACTACAATGATTGCGTGTGCGGAGCGTTGTCTTGCGCCGCGTGAAAAGGAAAAGCAATCAAGTGCAGCGGCAAGCCGCTGGAGGCGATGGGATGGAAGAAGTATTCAGGATGTACGCGATGAGCGACGGCGAAGCGAATGCCAAGCCGGCATTGAATGAGTCCGATCACGACAGCTTTGACGAGGATGAAGAGGTTGAAATCTCCAGTGTGCTCACCTCATCGGACGACGACGAGGGAGTGGCTGAAGAGATGGTGATCGTGGTCGCAAAGAAACCCGTAGCGAAGCCGGCCAGAAAGAAGGCCGCGAAGAAGGCTGTCGAGACGGCCCCAGTCGTGACAGCCCCGGTTGTAACAGCGCCGGCTCCAGCAGAGAAGGCGCCGGAAGCAAAACCGCCTGCCAAGAAGGCCGCCGTAAAGAAAGCTGTAGCCAAGAAAGCTCCCGCCAAGAAAGCAGCGGCCAAGAAGGCTCCGGCGAAGAAGGCAGTGGCTAAGAAGAAGAAGGCAGTGGCCAGGAAGGCTCCAGCGAAGAAGGCTGTTGCTAAGAAGAAGGCCGTTGCTAAAAAGATTGTGGCCAAAAAGGCTGCGAAGAAATCCGCCGCAAAGAAGGGCAGATCTGGCGTGAAGGGCGGAAAGGTTGTAGCCAAGAAGGCCGCAGCCGGCAAGAGCGCCAGCAAACTCACCAAACGAGGTAAAAAGTTGGCCGTTAAGAAGGCAGCAAAGAAGGCGCCCGCCAAGAAGGCAGCAAAGAAGAAAGCAGTTGCCAAAAAGGCTCCGGCGAAGAAGGCAGTTGCGAAGAAGGCACCTGCTAAGAAGGCAGCCGCCAAGAAGGCCCCTGCGAAGAAGGCAACCAAGTAGCAGCGGTAACCTGCAGTACAAGGCAAGCAAAAGAGCCCGGCTTACGCCGGGTTTTTTTGCGCCTGAAATGAGGCGAATCGCCTACGCGGGAACCGGAGCTGCGAGCTGCGCGAGATGCCAATGTTGATGGCGCAGATAGTCCTCGACGAGAAAACGCAGCGTGACGGGAGCGTTTTCGCCGACGGTGCAGATGGATTCGAGCCTCTCCGCGGGAATGCGATCCACTACCGCCGCAAGAATCTCGTGCTCCACCTTCCACCAATGCAGCAGAGTCGTCCAGGGTTGATGGGCATAGCCGTGCGCGGCTACCCATCCGTCCTGTGCATAGTCCGGCCCGGTAAAACTGCCGTGAATGGCGGCACGCACAAATCGCTGGCGGTTGTTGGCCGCCGAATCGAGCAGGTGTCCTACGATCTGCTTGCGCGTCCATCCGCCGTCGCGCCAGGGTGTATCAGCCAGTTCCGGCGGCAGAGCAGCGAGCGCGGCGTAAATTGTGTCGAGCTCCTCGCGAAAATGTTGGGCAATCTCAGCTGGCATAGCTTCCTCCGCTGCCTGGCAGGCGATAATTTCTTCCCATCATAAAACAGCGGAGCCGTTGCCAGCGCCTCGTGCTGCCGGTTAACGCATTCTATTTCCTAAGTTCGGCAATCGCCGACAGCACTTCCTCGGAGTGGTGCGAGGGATCCACCTTGATCCACTCCTTCACGATCTTGCCCTGCGGATCGATGAGGAAGGTGTTGCGATTGGCGATGGTCCAAGTGCCAAAGTGGCCCAGCGATCCATAGGAATCGACGACTTTGTGCTCCGGATCGGCGAGCAAGCGGAAGGTCAGCCCTTCCTTGGTGCAGAACTGCTTGTGGCTGTCGGGCGTGTCCAGGCTCACGCCCAGAATCACCGCGTTGTCCGCGTCAAATTTCGCCTGATCGCGCTGGAAGTTATGCGCCTCAATCGTGCAGCCGGGGGTCATATCCTTGGGATAGAAGTACAGCACCACCCACTTGCCGCGAAAGCTGTCGAGCGAGATTTGGGAGCCATCCTGCGAGGGAAGGGTGAAGGTAGGCGCGACCTGTCCGACGGAGGGCATGGTCTGATCCGCGGCGTGGACGGTGGCAATCGCAACCGCGGCCACAACAGCCACGGCAAGGATGAAGAGAAGGGGTTTTCTCACGGGGAACCTCCACTGGATTGGATGGGGAATGGGTGAGGCTGGACGCAGAGAGTTTTGCAGCCAGGATCAGCCCACCGTGGCCACAATGGCAATTCCCGCCTCACGGGCGCGTTCAATCAGCGCCTGGCGGTCAAAGAGCAGCGTGCGGCCAGCCTCGACGGAGAGGCAACTGGCGCCGGCGCGGATCATCGCCTCCACCGTCGCAATGCCGATGACCGGCACATCGAAGCGCATATCCTGATTGGGCTTGGCCACCTTCACCACGGTCAGGCGGCGATCGAGCGTGGAGGCGTCGTCATCCAACGAGCGCATCAGCATTCCCGCGCGCTCGATGGCCGCATCGGTGCCTTCCATCGCCTCGACGGCGACACAGGCCTGCGCCGCCACCACCACCGTCTGGCCAATGTCGAAGCCGGCCACGGCACGTGCCACGCTCAGCCCGTACTCGATGTTCTTGCGCTCATCCTCATCCGGCGGGCGTTCGGTGAGCACGCCTTCGGCGGCCAGCAGCGGCTCCAGAAATGCCGTGGAACTAATTAGTTCAATGCCCTCATCCGCGAGCACTTTGGCCACTGCGCCCAGCAGCATATCGGTATTGCGCGCGCGCAGATTCAGGAGCAGCTTGGCCAGCCGCCAATCAGGGCGGATGCTGGAAAAAATCTGCTTGTGCTTCACCTGCCCGGCCATCACGGCCTTCTGCACGCCTTCCTTGTGGAAGAGCTCGATCAGCCGCGAGAGCTCGCCCAGCGAGAGCCAATGCACAGTGATGTGATCGTCAGCCGCGGCGCGCAGGTCGATCTCCGCGTCGGTCTCCTCGCGGAGGGCGGCGACGACGACGGCCAGTCCCTGCGCCCGCGCCGCGTCCAGCAGCAGAAAGGGAAAACGCCCGTTGCCGGCGATGAGGCCGAGTTTCATGGCTACTTAATCACCCCGCGCTCGCTGCGTTCGATGAACCCGACCAGCAGCGCCACGTCTTCGCCCTCCAGCTCGCGCAACTTCTCCAGCGCCTGCGTGGTGTTCAGCTTGGAGACCAGCAGCAGCCTGAAGGCCTTCTGGATCAGCCTGATCCGTTCCGGACTGAAGCCGCGGCGCTCCAGGCCCATGCTGTTCGCGCCGAAGGCCTTGTTCTCGCGCCGCGAGCTGGTCTTGGAAAACGGCAGCACGTCCTGCGTGACAATCGTGCCGCCGCCGATGAAGGCGTACTTGCCCACAATACAATGCTGATGCACTGGGCAGAAAGCGCCCACGGTGGCGTAGTCCTCGATGAGGACGTGACCGGCCAGCGTGGCGCAGTTGGCGAGGATGCAGTGGCTGCCCACCTGGCTGTCGTGGCCGATATGCACGCCGGCCATCAATAAACAGTCGCTGCCGATGCGTGTTACTCCGCCGCCGCCCACCGTGCCGCGGCTGACGGTCACGTTCTCTCGAATCGTGTTGCCGTCGCCGATCTCCAGCTCGGTCGGCTCACCGCCATACTTCAAATCCTGCGGCGCAACACCCACCGCGCAAAAGGGATGGAAGACGTTGCGCGCGCCGATGCGCGTACGCCCGTCGAGCACCACATGCGAGATCAGTGTGCAATCCTCTCCCAGCACCACATTTGGACCAATCGTGCAATAAGGTCCGACCGCGCAGGACTCCGGCACCACCGCTCCTGTAGCCACGACGGCGCTGGGATGAATGCTCACTCGGCGGCCTCTTGCGGAGCCTCTGCTGCCTCCGGCGTTGCCTCACTGGCCTTGGGGACGATCTGGCAGGTCAGCGTCGCCTGGCAGGCCAGCTTGCCATCGACAAAGGCCTTGGCCTCCATGCGCCCCACGCGCGGCTTGAAGGCCAGCACGTTCACCTCGATGCGCAACTGGTCTCCCGGTGTGACCGCGCGGCGGAACTTGGCCTTATCGATGCCGGTGAAGACCGCCAGCTTCTTTTCGCGGTCGGGCATCTCGGTCATCATGATGATCGCGCCAGCCTGGGCCATCGCCTCCACCACCAGCACGCCGGGCATAATGGGATAGCCGGGAAAGTGGCCCTGGAAGAAGGGCTCGTTGAAGGTTACGTTCTTGATGGCTACCAAGCGCTTGCGTTGCTCGAACTCGACGACTCTGTCAATCAACAGAAACGGGTAGCGGTGGGGGAGTAAGCCCAGGATCTCCTGGATGTCGAAGGTCATTCATGGCTCCAGAGCGCGATTGGCGGGGCTGCTTTGCGCTCCTCTGGATTATATCGAAAGCCCCGCCGCTACTTCTTGATGCGCCGCTCGGCTGCCTCCACGCTCCAGAAATCCGCCGGCAGCTCCTGGTTGTAGCTCGTGTGGACCAGAAATAATTCCCGGGTCATCTCGTCGTTCTTGAAGCGGGTGATGGTAAAGGGCGTGGGGAAGCCGTCGATGGTGTGGTAGTCGTCGTACTCCTCGGCGTCCAGGTTCTTGTCCTTGTAGACCGGGTCGCGCCACTGGAAGGTGCGGCGCAGCGGCAGGTGGGTCTGCACGTCCATCAGAATCGTGACGGCCTCGTTATTGGCGGAGATGAGGGTCACCTGGTCGGCCAGGTGGCGCGCGGCCAGGCGCTGGCCCTCGTAAACGAGGATGGTTCGTGGATCGTTGAGCCAGACCTTGACGGCGGTCTCGATGGAGTGGTCGCGGCGGCGTAAGTAGTCGTCCACCTGCTCCTGGGGCAGCGACGCTTTGCCTTTGTAGGTTACTTCCCAGCCCGCGCGCCCAATGAAAAACAGGAGCCAATCCCTATGTTCGGTGTACTCAAAACGGTCATGGTCCGGCCAGGCGTGGTACTCCCAGTACTTAGTGGTGCCAGGTTCGGGCTTACCGTGGTCAAAGGCCGCCACAAATCCCTGCCGCATCTGGTTCTTCATGTTGAGCCAGGCCGGGCCACCCAGCGCCTGCACCATGGCGTCCAGCGCCGCGCGCGCCTGCTGCGCGTTCTTTTGGCCGGCGTCGGCGGCAGTCTGTGTCCACGTGGCGTGTGGCGCGGCAAGCAGCATCAGGGCCAGCACCACCGTCAAAAACTTGCGCATCAATCACTCCTCGCCAGATTGGACGGATTCCAGAGGCGAATGCAACGCCCCTTTGGCTCACGCTAGAGCAAAACCAGGGTTAATACACCCTCTCGAAAATTCAGGAAGATGTCTTTTTCTTTAGGAAAAAGCCACTTGAGTTCGTTGTCCCTGGGTACAGCAACCCTGCTTTTGCTATACCGCAGCAGGCCGGGAAGGCGCAAGGAATAACTCCTGCTTCGGCGGAGGAGTTGGCCTGAGAGGAGTCGCCAGCCAGACACCAGCCGCCGGCTTGGACTCAGGGGTTGCAGCGAGCTCCCTTGCCCGGGTATAGGCCATTTCGCTCGTGCTAAATCCATCGCGGCGGAGCAAATTTACGCTAAGATGCATCAAATGGCCCGGACAAGCCGCGCGGGAAGGCGCAGAATCGCGCCTACCAAATCGAGCACGCTGCCCACCGCTATTCCGACGAGGCGAAAGGGCAGCAGCAGCAGCCACACCAGCGGAAACAGTATCAGCACCACCAGCGCCAGCGGCCAGCAGAGCACCAGCAGAATGCACCACAGCAGAAACTTAATCATGGCTGACACCTCTCCGCGCGCCGGTTCTTCTCAGCGCGATCCATTCAATGATACGAAAACGGGCCGGAAGAGTTCCCGCCGCTCACCCCAGTTTTGCCTTTTCCCGCGCGGCCAGCAGCTTCTTGCGCTCGCGGATCAGCTTGGCGCGCTCCTTTTCGGGCAGCGCCAGGACGGCCTTGGTGCGCTTGGGCAGCTTTTCGTAGATGAGCGCATGAGCGCGGGCCAGTTCCTCCTCAATCTCACGCGGACGCAGCGCGTCCCACCGCTCCAGGGCCACCCAAAAGGCCCTGGCCAAGTGAGGCGCGGAACATATCCCCTCCTTTTCCAGCAGTTCGTGATAACGCTCAGCCCCGCAGTGGAACCAGAGAACACCGATCCCCGTGCCGTCCAGGTCGGTCATGGCAAACATCTTGCCGCCAATCTCGCGGTCTCCGGCCCAGTAGACGAGATGGTGGCCCCAGTTGAGCGTCTCGGCGGCGTGCGGCAGAGCCAGGCAAATTTGGCGAATGCGCTCGTTGTCCATGCTGTTTTCTCCTCAGAACTTCGCTTCAAACACCCGTATCCGCCGCTCCAGTTCCCACTGCGCGGCGGCCTTTTCGCTGCCGTCGAGGAAGCTCTTGCAGTCGGCTAAAGGCTTGTCCGCGCCAAGCGGCTGGGCCTTGCACGCCGCGGCGGGGGTAATGAAGACGTCCGGCGCGGCCCACAGGCTCTCGCCGGGCAGGAAGCTGTGCTCCATCCCGGTGCGGGCCAACTGCTTCAGATCCTGGTAGCTGAGGTGGTAGTCGAGCGCGGCGCGCACGTATTCGCGGGTAATGTCGATGCGGCTGACGCCCTCATCGTCGGTAGAGAGCGCGACCGGGACGTGCGCGGCGCGGTAAAGCGGGAAGGGGTGATTGGCGCCCTTGACTCCCAGTATGCCGTCATTCGAAGAGAGATTGATCTCCACCATCACATGTTTTGCGGCCATCTCCTTGAGCAGTCCGGGGGCGTCGTCCTCATTTGCCACATCGACGCCGTGGCCGATGCGCTCGGCGTGGCCCAGCTCGACGGCCTGGCGAATGTGGTAGCGCAGGCTTTCGGGCGGCACCAGGCCCGGCGCCAGCTCACCGGCGTGCAGACTGATGTGCACCCGCGGGTAGACGGAGTGCAAATATTCGAGCATCTTCATCTGCAAGGTGTAGTCACGCATGGAGATGAAGCCGTCCTCGGGCATGACGAAGTTGATGCCGACCCAACTGGGTTCATGCGCGTCCATGCTCGCCTGGATGGTTTCAAAGCCCAGCAGCGTCTGCGCAAAGACCTGCTCGGGCGCATAGCCGCGGAGAATCTGGTAGATGTAGCGAACCTCAACCCGGCAGGCGGGTACGGCCTGAGGAGTGCCGCAATGCTCAATCTCGCGGCGCAGCGCTTCGGCGGCGCGCACATCCTCGCGGTCCATAAAGACCTCATCGCGCAGGCCGAGGGCGAGCAGCGTCTGGCGATACTGGGCAAAATCCGGATTCAGAGGGTTCTCGTGGGCGATGGCGCCGGCATGCGAGAAGGGCGGTGTCTCCATCAGCTCTACATACTGCTGGTTCTGGGCGGCGGCGCGGCTGGCCACCTCGTCCACCCACTCGCCGATGTGCCGCTTGTTCAGCCCGCCAAAACGGCCAAAAGTAGCAAAGAACTGGTCATGGCCGCTGAAGCCGGATGTGGGCACAAAGCCGCGCATCGAGAAGGCATCAATCAAGCGGTCGTATAGCTCCTGGTTGGCCGGAAGCTGCGCGGCGGGCGCGAGTGGCGGCGTGCAGGGTTCCTTGACAGGATCGCCCTGATTGTCGCGGGCAAATTTGAGGCCGGCCGGATCGATGCACAGCTTGTCCTCGCCTGCGTCGCGGATGAAGCTCTCGGCATAGACCGCGCCGGAGAGGTGGATGTGCAGATCGGCGCCCTTGGGAAACTGGTCCAGGAAGGCGCGCAAGGCTGGCGGTCCGGACTGTACGGCGGCCTGATAGGCGTGGGCGGCGCCGGCTTCCACAGTGGGCGTCTGGGCGTAGAGGGTAGCAGTAGCGGCGGCAAGGGCGATACAGGCGGCAAAGCAGGCGGGGAGGCGCATAATGCCTTTCAGTGTAGAGCAGAAATGCCCCGCGCGGGGAGTGTTTCTTGCCGGGCAATTGTAAAAAAACAACTGTGATTGCCCGGAGTTTGCGGGCGGGGTTTGGCGCTGGAAGTGGGGAGTTGTTATACTGGTGCAGTTGTTGCAGACAACTGTTCGTGGACGCGCCTACACCCTCCGGCAAGGCCGGAATCCGCGCAGGAAGTTGCAATCTAATTTGCACTGAGGCCAGATAGCTCAGTGGTAGAGCGCGGCCCTGAAAAGGCCGGCGTCGGCGGTTCAATCCCGTCTCTGGCCACCATTTTTCAACAAGTTACAAGCCCTCCAGCCAACAGTTACGTTGCCCTCGGTGTCCGACATCATTGGGGTGCAGGGCCTTTACCGTTCCCGATCCTGCCAAGCTAGCTGAACATGGGTCTATTCTGGCCTATCAATGTCTACAAGTACCCTCAATTCGTTCTCCTGTGATACCGGTTAGGCGCGCCGGGCGTGGGAATGTTGTCGGTGACCTGCGCTCCGGTGGCATGCGCATAAGTCAATGCAGTGGTGAAGGTGATGCCTGTACCGGAGAGCTGTGCGCCGGCCGTGTGCGCATGAGTGAGCGGTTCTTTGATGGTGATGGAGGGAGGGCCCCAGGGCCGGATGGAGGCGATCACCGCCGTCTCGGAGTTCGCGCCGCTGTCGATGGTGATGGTCTGACCCTCGCTGAAACCCACGATGCCGGCGACCGGGATCGCGGTTGCGCTAGCGTCGATTGCGGCCCGCACTGTGGTGGCTCCTGCGGTGCCGACCGTCGCGATGACGGCAGTTTCGAGGTTCGAGCCCGCGTCAATCATGATTTTCTCGCCGGCGTCAAAGCCATCCACACTGCTGACTTTGATGTTGGTGGCTCCGGCGGCTGAGGCAATCGACAGCGTGGCGGTGGCCTGGGTCAGATAGTCGGCGCAGTTGCTATCGCTTTCGGCGCCGTCCGGGAAGCGTCCCGCGCTGGCTGTGACGGTCGAAGCAAATGGCCCACCCGCGCCGGGAGCGGGAACAAAACAACCGCTCTGGTTCATGCCTGAGCTTCCCTGATAACCTTCAGCGGCCCATGGATCGACGAGGCCGCCGTAGTTGAGGCTGTCGACCACCAGGCCCGCGGCGTCGCGCAGCACCATGCTGCCCTCTTTGACGGTGATGGTGCGTCCAAAGTACGGAACCTTGGAAGCCAGTTCAGGGCCGCCAAACCATTGATTGGGCGCTGGCGTTCCCTGATAGCCGGCGGTCGTCACAGCGGCGTCGCGCACCGCGGCATTCATCCCATAGCCGTTACCGCCGGAAATAGGCTTGTCGAGGGTGATACCCGTTCCTGCGGGCTGGACGGGATCGTTGCTGTAGTGGTCGTAGATGGTGAATGGCGTAAAGCTGATGCCCGTTCCGCGATCGCTGAAGGGAAGATTGGCGGAGTGTTTGAACTGGAGCGGGGCGGCCAGTTCAAGGCCCGTGCCTGGAGCAACGACCCACTCGCCGCCAATGTGCGCCTTGGCGAGGGCTGGCGTAAAGTCGATGGTGGCTCCGCGCATTCCTCCACCACTGACGGCGGTAACGGTCACGACTTCCTGGCTCGTCGGGGTACCGACCGTAATTTTGCTGCCGATAGTGAAGCCGTCCGCGCGGCGGATTTTGATTGAGGTTGAACCCGCACTTGTAGGCTCCGCGAGATTTGTCTGGCTGGCCTTGGTGCCGACGCGTGTGACGGTCACGGTTTCGATTCCGTGGCCAACGCTGTCGATGTCCAGACGAATCTTGTCTCCAACCGAAATATCGGAGACCGATGTCACTTGGATGTTGATGGCTCCGGCGGGCGCATCCTCAGCCAAATAGGCTTGTGTGCCCGGCTTGCCGACCGCCGTTACGGTGACAAACTCATACTCATTCAGTTTGCCAGTCACGGAACGCAGCGTGGAATCGTCGCCTTTCAGTCTAGCTTTTCCCATGACGCCCCCAATGGCGATCTTCTGACCAACGACAAAGCCCGCCGTACTGGCAACGGGAAGGTTCTTTGAACGAGCGGGAATAGTGATCACCGGGCCTTCAGGAAGTGGTTGCCAGATCGTTGTGTGATTGGGGGCGGCTGTACCGATGGAGGCGATTTTTCGGGTCTCCGAGCGCGCGCCGTCGCCGATGGTGATCTCATCGCCAACCTTCATTCCCTCGATGCTGCGGAGATAAATCGTGGAAGCTGTGGGAGTGACCGGAAGCACGAGTCCGGAGTTTGCCAAGCCGAATAGGTAGAAACCGTGCGAGGCGAGTTTGGTTCCGGCAGGAACCCAGATGGGAGCCATGTAGGCCTGCTGGGTCGGGCGTTCGGTCAGGCTCCAGTTGGAAATGTCGACGCTCTGAGAGCCGGCGTTATAAAGCTCGATGAACGAGTTGGTCGGGTTGCTGGGAGAGCCGGAGCTGATGCGGAATTCGTTGATTTTGACCGGGCTGGCGTTGCGTACCTTTTCGGCCACTGTTTCGGATTGCTTTGCGCCGCTGGCCGAGTCCGTCCACAAGACCTTGCCGACCAGGTCACCGTTGAAGGCCGCCGGCCCCGAAGTGACCTTGAAGGTCGCGCTCACGCTTGCGCCCGGCGCGACCGGGTCAGCAAAGGTCTTCAACGTCTCGGTAGCGCCGGAAACAAAAGCCTTCCACTGCTTGCTGGGCACGGAAATGCTCAGCTTGACGTCCATTGCGGGCGCTCCCGTGGTATTCGTAAACGTAACAGTGGTCTCCTGCGAGGAGCCGGGCGTGAAGGTCTGGAGTCCGGGCGGAGTGGCAGTGGCCGACGACGGCGCCAGACTCAGCCTCGGCACATCGTACCCGGCAGCCACAACGTTGGCCTGCACAAGCTGGTCGGTGGCGTCGGACGGGAAGGTTCCCGCGGCGGTCATCGCGCCTTCATAGAAGGTGCCCTGCGAGCCGTTGCTGTTGTCGCCGCCATTGCCCAGCAGGATCGCTCCCTGCTTGCGCATCGGGTCGTAAGTGCCGTTGACGCGCCCGCCGTCGAACATCACTTGCAATGCGCCTCGCTGCGCGTCGCCACCCATCGAGGTCCAGTGGTGCGGTTCGCCCTTGGCCATCGCGGTCACGAATCGCCAGGTAATATTCGGCAAGGTCTTGCAAAGATTGGAGCCATCCGCGTTAACGCAGCCCACCAGATTGTTCTCCTGGTCGGTCATCACCCACGGGCCCGGAGGATTTCCGTGATACCACCAGGGGGCGTCGCCGAAGTAAGCAGTTTCCATAGTGCCGTTGTCGTCGTCGCGGCTATCGGTCTCGGCGTTGCCGTAGTCGAAGCAGCAGCCGGAATTGAAGTGCTGGCCGTTGATCACCCAATACTGCCCCTCCGCCTGGTCGTCCACCGCCGTACCCTTGGCGTCGTCCTGGCGCAGGCCCATGCCCGGCTCGATGAAGACGCCGTAGGCCTTGTGGCCCATGATCGTAATCGGCGCCATGTCGGCTACCGGCACATTGTTAAACCCGCCCAACGCCGGGCCGCTGAATCCGCCGCGGGGCGCCTGGGTCAGGTCGTTGTGCTTCCCTGATTGGTCGTAGATGGTAGTGATCCAACAATATGTATTGGCGCAGAAGGCATCCTGCGCGCCCGCATCGGCGTATCCGCCAGAATCCGATGCGGAGGGCTGGACGACGCCAATGTCCAGGGTCTTGCCGTCGGACTGGCGCAGAACCTGGTAGAGTGGGCCGCCGTAGGTGGCGTACAGCGCGCGCGTGGTGCTGTGGGCGGCCACGCAGGGATCGCCGGCGGCAGCGTAGATGTCACACGGGCCCTGCGGCCTGGACGGAGCAACATGGGCTCCTGTTCTCGCTTGAGCCGCCATCGTCAATATAGCGCCGCTCATCGTCAGCGCCACCGCGAGCATAATTGCACGATCGATTCTCGTTTTCATTCTTATCCTGCCTGTCTTGCCGGGTTTATTCCTGCATCTAGGATTCTCACGGTTCCAAGGCTGGAATGCAAGCGGATCGAATTGGCAAAGCCTGAAGAAGAAGGGAGTGGAAAATCGTCCGCTCGGTCTCTGTGCTATTTTTCTTGTTGATATGGTTCGAGTCCAAATCGTGCGGCTTGTAAATCACCGAGCCAGCCAGGACCAGAGGAGATAAGGCATGACAATGAATCGACGCGAGTTCATAGCGGCGTCGGCGGCAGGCGCCGCCCTGTTGCAACAAAGGATGACGGCCTTCGCCGAACCGTCAGGAAGCCTCAATGTCTCCATCGACGCGTCCAAGAGCGGTGAGCCGATCAATCCGCTGATCTTCGGGGGCTACATGGAGCCGGCTACCACGCAGGTGTGGGCCGAGATGCTGACCGACAGGAAGTTTGCCAACCCGGTGACGGATGCGGCGCCGCCTCCGACGAACTCATTCTTCCGCCGCTTCATGGGCGAGCCATTCAAGCCGGTGGGGCCGGCGGGAACGGTCGAGATGGACACTGCGCGGCCTTTTGTGGGCAAGCACAGCCCGCGCGTCAAGCTCCAGGGCTCAGAGCCGTGCGGCATTCGGCAATCCAAATTGCGCCTGGGCAAAGGCAAGACCTACGCGGGCCGCATCCATCTTGCCGGCGATCCCGGGGCTCGTGTAGTGGTCCGATTGGTAGGGGAACAGGCGCCGGCGGCTCTCAAACCATCCAGATCCCGCCGCTCTCGCGCGAGTACAAAGAGTTTCCGATCAAGTTCACTCCGGCGGCCGACACAGTCGATGCGCACCTCGAGGTTCTGGGCACTGGCAGCGGCGTATTTCACATCGGGACCGCCTCGCTGATGCCCGCCGACAATGTGGAGGGATTCCACTCCGGGATGATCCGCCTCTTCAAAGAAGAAGGTTTCAAAATGTTCAAGTGGCCCGGCGGCAACTTCGTCTCCGCCTACGACTGGCGTGACGGTCTGGGCAATCGGGATAAGCGCCCGCCGCGCCTGCAGGTGATGTGGTCCGACAGGGTGGAGTCGAACGACGTTGGCCTTCATGAGTTCATGGCCCTCTGCCGGCTGGTCGGAGCCGACCCTGATTTGGCGATCGACAGCGGCTTCGGCTCGGCGCGGGAGGCGGCCGAAGAAGTCGAATACTGCAATGGCTCCGTCGAGACGCGCATGGGCAAATTGCGCGCGGAGAATGGCCATCCCGAGCCCTTCAAGGTCCGTCTCTGGACCATCGGCAACGAGATGTACGGCGACTGGCAGTTCGGATACATGGCGCTCGACCAGTATTGGGTCAAGCACAATTTCATCGTCGAAGCCATGAAGAAGGTGGACCCGACGATTAAGGTGACCGTCTCCGGGGCAAGCGTGTGTGAGAAGTCCATAGGCGGCGCGGAAAAGCGGAACAATTTCTTTCCTGACCCATGGGAAGCGCCAATGCGCGACAAACTCCCCTACGAGTTCGGCTCGCAGAATGACTGGGACGGATGGCTGCTGGAAAAGTGCGCCGGCAACATCGACTTTCTCTCCGAGCATACGTATGCCTATCCCAGCCTGGCATTCGACGCTGACAAGCAGCTCTTCGTGGATGTTAATGACCCGCTGCAATTCAAGGTGCGGCGTCTGGCCAACCGCATCGGCGAAGCCTTTGAAGCCTGGGACAAGTACGTGGAGAAGATGCCGTGGTTGAAAGATAAAGGCATCAAATTCATCTTCGATGAGTGGGGCAATCGCCTGCGGTCGGCGTCGGGAAATGGCGGAGGCTTTATGCAGCCAACAGGAATGCTGATGCCGCTCTCTTATGCGCTCTGCCTGCATGAAATGTTTCGTCACTCCGGTATGGTGGAGGCCAGTTGTGCAACTGGAGGGCTGCGCCTGTTAACCGACAACACCGGCGAGGCGGTAGGTTTTGCTGCTGAGGGAGTGGTGATGAAGCTCTTGCAGACGCACTTTCTCAACGCTCTTCCGGTTGCCGTCGACGGGGATTCGCCGCAGCAATTAGTGCCCGGCACGCCTTTTGTCGATCGCGGCAACAAACCCACCGGAAGCCCAACCTATCCTCTGGACATTCTGGCGGCCTTCTCCAGCGATCGCAAGAAGCTCCTCATCTCGGTGGTGAACCCCACGGAAGAGGAGCACAGCTTCACTGCGAAGATCGGCGGCGTCAAGCTGCGCGGACAGGGCAAGCTGTATCGGATTGCGCCGCCCGGCGTGAATTCAACCAATGAAGCGGGCAAAGAGCCAGCGGTCAAAATCGTTGAAACCGCGCAAGAGATGCTCCCGGAAACAGTGCAGGTTCCGCCTGTAAGCGTGAACCTCTACGAATTTGAGATTGCATAAGATGGAGCGAAGATGGGGTAAATCCTGGTTTGCTGGTCCTAGCAAAAGCCCTTCCGCGCACATCGCGTGCGAACTCTAACCGGCTACAATGTGGCGGGAGTCGATCTGCCATGAATCTTTCATTGAAAGCGTTTTTTCGCGCCTTCCCGATCCTGCTTCTTGCTGGGGGAATCTCCTTGGCCGCACTGGCACAGACAGAGGCGGGGTCTTCGTCTCCAACGGCCTCTTCGCGCCGCGCAGGGGATCAACCCGCTCCTCCGCCCCCATCGGCCAACTATCGCGCGGTGCAGCAGCGCCTAGCCCAGGGATGGAATACGTGGGACACAAACAGCGTGCTTACGCAGGTGCTGCTCCCCGAGGGTCTGGCCATTCATGTGGGCCTGAAGCACAACGGCGCGCTGGGCGGCGATGCGTTTCTTGGCGATGTTCTCATCGGCCGCCTGCAGCCCGGTGCAGAGCAGGTGGTTCCCGGCCCACATGCCTGGGATGGCAGCTACACCGATCTACACTTGACCTGGAAGGGCCACAGTTGGCGCATCCAGAGCGCGCACGATGCGAAGGACCTGGTTCTGCTGGCCACGCCTCTGCCCTCCAAACCAATCTCCGCTCTGCCTCCCACGCTGGTGGTCTCCATCAATTTCCTCTGGAACCGTCCCGGCACGGCGTTACGCCGCGCGGATTTCATTGAGACCCGCGGCGCATCGGGCCTCGTGCCCGTGTACTGCACCTGCGACCCGCCCTCTGCCCATGCCGAAAGCGGCGACTACGCCGATGTTCCCATTGCTGCGCCCTACTTTTCATCGGACTTCACGGCACCGATCGGAATCGCGACGGGACGACGCCGCACCCTGGCCGAGATTGAGGCCATCGTCGATCGCCAGCGCCAGGCCTACGAGCAGTCCATCGCTTCCGCCGGCTCATCTGCGCCCATTCTCGATGCCATTGAAACTACGCTCAGTTGGGACACCATCTACGAGCCGAACCTGCGCCGCGTCATCTCTCCGGTAAGCCGCGCCTGGAACCTGAACTTTGGCGGCTATGTGCTCTTCGACTGGGATACCTTCTTCGCCGCCACTCTGGCCTCGATTGGCGACCGCGACCTGGCCTACGCCAACGCAATGGAGATTTTGCGCGAGGAGACGCCCAATGGCTTCGTTCCCAACCTCGCCCGCCCCGGCGGCTGGAAGACCTTCGATCACTCCGAGCCGCCCGTGGGCGCCATCACGGTGCTGGGTCTCTATCAGCAGTTTCACGACCTCTGGTTTCTTCAGGACACCTTCGCGCCGCTGCTGAGCTGGAACCGCTGGTGGGACCAGCATCGCCAGACGCAGGGCTACCTGGCCTGGGGCAACGACGGCCCCACCAATCCCACTAATCTCGACGACCGCTTCCGCGAAACCGGCGCGGGAACCATCTACGAATCCGGCCTCGACAACAGCCCCATGTACGACGGTGCGGCCTACGACTCGAAGCTGCATCTGATGGAGATTGCCGATGTGGGCCTGATGAGCATGTACATCGCCGATTGCGACGCGCTGGCCCAGATTGCCGATGAGCTCGGCCAGCCAGCCGAAGCCAGAGAGCTGCGTGCGCGCTCTGACCGCTACCGTGCCAGCCTCGCCACGCTGTGGAGTGAGCCGGACGGCATCTTTCTGAACAAGGACCTGCACACCGGCCAGCTAAGCCACCGGCTTTCGCCAACCAACTTCTATCCGCTGCTGGCCCGCGCCGCTACGCCCGCCCAGGCGCAAACCATGATTCAGAAGCACCTGCTCAATACCGATGAGTTCTGGGGCCAGTGGGTCATTCCCTCCATCGCGCGCAGCGATCCCGCCTTTCGTGATCAGGACTACTGGCGTGGCCGTATCTGGGGGCCCATGAACTATCTTGTCTACCTTGGCCTGCGCAACTACGACGACCCCGAGGTGCGGCGCGACTTCGCGCAGAAATCCTATGAGCTCTTCCTGAAGGAGTGGAAGGAGAACGGGCACGTGCACGAGAACTACAACGCGATGACCGGCAGCGGCGACGACGTGAGAAGCAGCGACCGTTTCTACCACTGGGGCGCACTGCTCGGCTACGTGGAATACATGGAGCAGACACAGCCGCCGCCGGCCGCGCCGCCCGCGCGCTAGAGTGCTTCCGCCGTGGCATCTGTGAGGGAATAGGTGGTCCGCGGTTTAAGCCTCGGTAAATCCTGCCCTGAAAAGGCCGACGTCGGCGGATCAATCCAGTCTCTGGCCACTACATTTAGAACGCCTGGTTCGCCAACCGGAAAACCTGGCTTTAGCGCTTGATAACCTCCACAACTGCGCTGTCCGGTCCGCTCCAGGCCGCCGCTCCCTCGTGGGACAACTTGCCCGCCGAGTTATCCCAGCGCAAGTGGGTGACCGCGCCGGCGCCTGTTTCGTAGGCATATGTTGTGCCGTCGTCGGAGAAGAGTGTGAAGCTGCCATCCGCGCCGGGATAGACGCGTATCTTTTCGATAGCCTGCTTCTCATGCGTACTCTCCACCGTCGCTCCCAGCGGAAGGATCGAGCCCTCCCGCACGAAGAGCGGCAGCGTATCGATGGGCGCGGAGACCTTGATCGTCTGGCCGCCCTTCACCCGCTCGTTGGTCCAGTAGTTGTACCAATCCGTCCCGGCCGGCAGGTAGACTTCGCGGCTGGTGGCTCCCTGCTCCGTGACTGGAGCCACCAGGAAGGCCGGCCCAAACATATACTCGTCGCGCAGGTCGGCCACCTTGGGATCACTGGGGAAGTCCACCGGCAGGGCGCGCATGTATGGCGCTCCCGTCAGCCAGCTTTGATAGCCGAGCGAATAAATGTAGGGCATGAGCCTGTAACGCAGGCGCAGGTATTTTTCGAGAATCGGTTCGGCCTGCTTACCATACGACCAGACCTCGTTGCTGTTGCGGCTGCCGTGGGTGCGGAAGATGGGCAGGAACGCCGCGTACTGGAACCAGCGCGTGTACAGCTCCGGGTAATCGTCATAGCCGCCCACGTTGGCGCGCGCATCGGAGGGGTCGAGCAGTGGCTTCTGGGCCGGGTGGTGCTCGCTGGGCAAATACCCCCAGCCGCCCGTGTCGTTCGACCAGTACACCATCCCCGACGCCGCTACATCCAGCCCCGTAGGAATCTGCCGCTTGTACGCGTCCCATGTGGGACTAATATCCGACGACCACAGGACCGTCCCCTGGCTCTGCTCCCCCAGGTAACCATCGCGGCTGAGAATCAGCGCGCGCTTGCCCGGCACATCCTTGCGGAGGCCGTCAAACAGCGCCTTGGTGTGGAAGTACGGATAGACGTTGAAGAACTGCGTGCCCGGCCCCACCTTGAAGTAAGCTCCGTTCGGCGGCAGGTCGGGCTCCGTCTCGTCGGCCCAAAGCGAATCGAAGCCCTGGCTCACAATGTTGTCGCGGATCGTCTTCCAGTACCAATCGGCCGCCTCGGGGTTGGTTGTATCAATGTCCGATCCCGCGCGGTCATACGGAAGCCCGTCAATCGGCTTGCCGTCGGCGTAGGAGATCAGCCAGCCCTTCTTGAGCAGTTCGTCATAGTAGCGGTCCGCCGCCAAAAAGCGCGGCCAGACGCTGATCATCGTTTCAAAGCCCATCTCGTGCAGCTTCTTGTTCATCGCCGCCGGATCGGGCCAGAACTTGGGGTCAAAGTCGAACTGCCCCATCTTCGTGTAATAGAACCAGTCCACCACCAGCACATCGGCCGGCAGATGGCGGTCGCGATAGCCCTGCGCCACATCCAGAATTTCTTTCTGGCTGGCGTACCGCTGCTTGCACTGGATGTAACCGTAGGCAGCCTTGGGCAGCAGATGCGTCGGCCCGGTCAGTTGCTTGTAGCCCGCGAAGATCTCATCCGCGGTCGAGCCGGCAATCACAAAGAATGAAACCCGGTCGCCGACCTGCGAGGTCCATTTCGTCTGCTCGTTGAAGCCCGGTTCGATGGTTGTTTTGGAGGGGTTGTCCCAAAGCAGCCCGTAGCCTTTGTTGGTCAGCAGAAAGGGCACGCAGAAGCTCTGCCCCGCCGGCGCGTTATAATCCGCCCAACAGTGAACCACATGGCCGCGATGGTCGAGAAAGCCTTCCTGATTCTGTCCCAGGCCGTAATAATGCTCGTCAGCGGGCGAGACAAAGGTAGCGCCTACGGTGTAGAACTCGGCATCCGTTGGACGGCGGTCGGCCAGCACCGCGGCGGTTCCGTCCTTCTGATTCGGAACCACCTGCGTCCAACCGGTCATCTCCAGCAGCTTCTTGCCGTCGGGCGTGGTAAAGGTGATGTGCGCCGCAGGGGTCGAAGACGGAAAGAAGCTGGCGCTGTCATCCCAGGGCGGGCTCTGCGGACGCTCGACGCTGGCCACGATGCGATCCGATTTGTAAATGTCGGCCAGCTTGGTCTGGCTTGTGCTCCAGCCAGCGGCGGCGGGCGCGGCAATCAAGCCATAGCCGGGCGCTGCCACGGCCTGCTCGCGCTTGAGGCTGAGCGTTACGCGCAGGATATTCGGCGCATAAGGCTCAAGAACAATGGTGCCGCCACCCCGCGTAAGGACGACTTGACCCTCTTGCGCAAACAGAGTCCCGGCAAGCAATAGCAGAACGGCCGCAGAAATAAAACTGCGGCTCCAGCAAACGGACGAGATCATCTTCGGAATCCTCTTGTGCGCATATTCGGGCTATCGCCCAGACGTACGCGCGGATAGCTCCAATGTTACTCTGCAAGATTGAAGCAGTTACAAACTATTCTCCACTCGCCCTGACAACCTACTCCACGGTGACCGACTTGGCCAGGTTCCTGGGCTGATCCACGTCGCAGCCGCGGCGCACTGCGATGTAATAGGCGAGCAACTGCAAGGGCACAATCTCGATAAGCGGCGAGAGCAGCTCGATGGCCGGAGGAATATGAATGACATGCTCCACTAGGCTGCCAATGCTCGTGTCTCCCTCAGTGGCCACGGCGATCACCCGTCCACTGCGCGCGGTTACTTCTTGAATATTTGAGAGCGTCTTCTCGTAGCGCAGCTTGGAGGCGGGGTCGGATTCGTCGCGGGTGGCCAGCACCACCACCGGCAAAGTTTCGTCGATCAGCGCGTTGGGGCCGTGCTTCATCTCGCCGGCGGGGTAGCCCTCGGCGTGGATGTAGGAAATTTCTTTGAGCTTCAGAGCGCCTTCCAGGGCAATAGGAAAATGGATGCCGCGGCCCAGGTAAAGAAAATCCTGCGAGCTCGAAAATTCCTTGGCCAGTTGCTCGCACTGCGCCGAGCGGGAGCGCAACACCTCCTCGATTTTGATTGGAATGCGGCTCAGCTCCTCGATGAGAGCCACCGACTGGGCTGCATCGAGATGGCCGCGGAGCTGGCCCAGCTTGAGTGCCAGCAGAAACAATGCGGTAAGCTGTGCGGTAAAGGCCTTTGTCGAGGCGACGCCGATCTCCGGCCCCGCATGGGTGTAAATGGAGCCGTGCGCCTCGCGGGCCACCATGGCATCCACCACATTGCAGATGGCCACGGTCTTCGAGCCGAGCGCCTTCATCTCGCGCTGCGCCGCCAGGGTGTCGGCGGTCTCGCCGGACTGTGTGATGAGCAGACCCAGAACATTGGCGTCTGCGATGGGGTTGCGATAGCGGTACTCGCTGGCGTAGTCCACGTCCACCGGCAGGCGTGCCAGCCGCTCGATCATGTACTTGCCGGTCAGTGCGGCGTGCCAACTGGTTCCGCAGGCGGCGATGCTCAGGCTGATGGCGGCGGCCAGTTCCTCGTCGCTGATCTTCATCTCGCCCAGGAAGACCTTGCCCGAATCCAGCGAAACACGCCCCAGCGTGGTGTCGTTAATGGCGCGCGGCTGCTCCCAGATCTCCTTGAGCATGAAGTGCTTGTAGCCGCCCTTTTCCGCCTGGATCGGATCCCACAGGATGCGCGTGATGGCGCGCTCAACGGGATTGCCGTCAAAGTCGGTCAGTTCAACGCCGGCCAGCGTGAGGATGGCCATGTCGCCGTCGGCCAGAAAGTAGATGTTGCGCGTGTGGTGCAGTACACCGGGCACGTCGGAGGCCACAAAGTACTCGCCTTCGCCCATGCCGATAATCACCGGCGGGCCAAAGCGCGCAACCACGATCTTGTCCGGTTCCAAAGCCGACAGGAAGACCAGTGCAAAGGCTCCCGTAAGCCGCTTGACGGTCCGGCGGACAGCCACCTCCAGCGAAATGGGCTGTCCGGCGGCGTCGGCCTCCTGCTGCACCTGTTCGATCAGGTGGGCGATGATCTCGGTGTCGGTCTCGGTGAC
>Ga0326728_10002713_pt1 | contig 57846 bp, 51 predicted proteins | sample MB3enrmetagenome_FD_207602 | JGI IMG/M metagenome (GOLD analysis project Ga0326728, IMG submission 207602) | Lab enriched peat soil microbial communities from McLean, Ithaca, NY, United States - MB31MN | ecosystem: Environmental > Terrestrial > Soil > Wetlands > Peat | place: USA: New York... | reverse complement strand
CGCTGCGCCCTGACCATTCCGGCCGCGTCGCCGACGGACCCCAGCCGGTCCCCGACCCCATACCTTTACCCGCGCTGCGCTCTGACCATTCCGGCCGCGTCGCCGACGGACCCCAGCCGGTCCCCGACCCCATACCTTTGCCCGCGCTGCGCCCTGACCATTCCGGCCGCGTCGCCGACGGACCCCAGCCGGTCCCCGACCCCATACCTTTACCCGCGCTGCGCCCGAACCATTCCGGCCGCGTCGCCGACGGACCCCAGCCGGTCCCCGACCCCATACCTTTGCCCGCACTGCGCCAGGCTGTTCGGGCCGCGTAGACCGCGCGCAAACGGCGGAATCGGGGTTCTTGGCGGCCTCGCTCCGGGTCTAGCCTGCCAACCGGGGTGCGCAACATGAAAGCCTAGACCATGCGGCCGCCGGGTCCAGGCTCTTGTGTCGCGCACCCTTGGGAGGGTCGGCTGAGGGAATCCGGGTCGCCTCGTGCTACCATGCATCGAAGGGACCCGAGACTTGAGAATTTTTACGCCTGCCGTCTGGTGGGCGGGCAACGCCGCGCTCGGCGTGCTCTTGTACCGGGGCTTGCGGCGCCGGCTGGCGCGTGAGTATCCGGTCTTCTATGGGTACGCCGCGTACGTCTTATGCTCGTCGCTGGTCTTGTTCCGTCTCTCGCTGGTTTCTCGCCAGGCATATTCGGTGGGTCACTGGGCGCTGGACTTCGTCGCGGTCCTGTTTGGGGTTGGCGTCACGTGGGAGATCTACGATACGATTCTCGCGGGCTATTCAGGCGTGCGCCGCGTGGGCCGATCCCTTATCGCCTCGCTTGTTCTCATCCTCCTTGCGAAGTTCGTGGCTAACCTGGCAACCCAGCCGGTGCGGGTCTTATTCCCGACGACCGTGGAGTTGGCGCGCAACCTCCGGTTCGGCCAAGCCGCATTATTGCTCGCGATTCTGTCGTTGCTGGTATACTACCGGATACCCTTGGGGCGTAACGTGGCCAGCTTACTGTACGGCTATACGCTGTTTATCGCAACGGCCGTGGTGAATTTGACCCTAAGATCCGCCTTGGGCTCCCGTTTTCAGCCTTGGTGGGCCGTGTTGCAGCCCTTGGCATATCTTGTGATACTAGGGATGTGGTGCGTCGGGATGTGGTCGCGTGAGGCGAACCCCGTCCCGAGTCCTGAGTTGGAACAGGATTACGCGCACTTGAGCCGGCAAACCATCGCCGGGATGGCCCGAATGCGTGCTCGGCTGTTGAACGGATTGCGATCATGATTGGGCTACTTGTGTTTCTCGGAGCGAGCGTAGCATTAGTGTTGCTGCTCCTTGTCGTCAAGCATCCGGCCACCAGCGAGGAAGTCCCCGTCGGCTTGCCGGACCGCGCCATAATGGAGCGTATCCTTGCCCCGGAAGACTCCCGGTACATCGCGAGCCTCCGGTTACCGCGCGTCTATCGATTGTTCCAGCGCGAGCGGCGTGTGCTTGCCCTCGCGTGGCTCCGAGCGATCCGCGCCGAGGCGACCCGGATTTTCGGCCTGCACACGCGCGCCGTCCGGCAGACGCAGGACGTGCGCCCCATGATGGAGGTCCGGGTGGCCTGCTCGTTCGCGCTCTTTATGCTGAACTACGCCGTCATCGTCGGCCTCGTGCGATGGTATGGCCCATTCGGCGCCGGCGCCGTCCTCCGCTTGTTCGATTCGCTCAGCGGCGCCATGGAGCGCCTGTCGCGGCAGGTCGCGGGGAGCGCCGGCGCCCCTGCTTTCGGAGCGATTCCCACATGAGAGGGGCGCAAGCTTCACCTGACGCCGTGGCGCGCGACCTGGAGCGGCGCACGCTCGCCGCTCTGCCGTGCGCGTTGTCGAGGCTGGTGTACCTGGCTTCGACGCGCGACTACAATACGGGCCAGTACCGTCACGACGGCCTCGCCCAGGCGTTTACGGCCGAGGGGGCCCAGGAGGCGCTGGCGCGCTGTCATGACGCCGTTTTTCGCAGTTTGACCCTCGAGAGTCTCGCCGATGTGGTGCAGGACTTCCGAACCTACTTGCGCTCGATTCAGGAGGACCAAGGGAAGATCCTGGAGACGTGGGAACGTCTGGAGGCCTATCGCGTCCTGGTTCCGGCTATGTGCGGGACGATCGAGCGGGAGTTGTTCATCTCCAACGTCAAGATTGCTTTGGAGGTCGTGCGATCTGCTCTGGTGGAGCGCACACCAGGCGAGCGGCCACGGCCGTGACGCCTTCCACCTTATCTGGCTCCTGCCGCACCCGACTCAGGCCGAGGCCGCGGGTTTCGGAGGCATATGACTCGCATACTTACACTGTTCGCACTGCTCACGGGCATCTGTCACGAGGGATGGGGACAACCAACAATAGTTGCGGTTGTGAATTCGGCCTCTTTTCAGAGCGGCCTTCCAGCGGGCGGAGCTCTCGCCACTGTTTTCGTTTCAGGCCTGACGGGATTGCAGCCAGGTACTTATGTGGCCCCAACTTCGCAGCCCCTTCCTCATACCCTTGGGGGAGTTTCAGTGGCCGTAAACGACGACTATGCCCCATTACTTGCGGTAGTTGTTCCTACTGATCCAACAGCAAGCGTTCAGATCAATTGTCAAGTTCCTCTGTCGGCGAATGCTTCCCATTACTACATCGATTTGAGTGGTCCTGTGTACGTTGGCTACCTTAGCGTGGGTTCCGCGGTGCAAAGCCTAGGCGACGTGCCAGGCGGCGTGCCAGAGCAGTGGGGCGGGTTCTTTGCGCAAGCGAACGGCTTTGCCGCTGCCCTGCATGTCTCCGACTCAAGCTTGGTAACGGCCCAGAATCCGGCCCGCCCAGGGGAGTCGATCATCGCCTATGCCGACGACTTCTTCATGACCTGGCCACCGCCGCCGATAGAGGTCTCCCGGCTCCGCCAAGCGTAGCGTTTCAGGTTGACTATCAATGGGTCCGCCACATTGGAAATTTTTACCTACAGACCTATCCGGCCCCGGCGGCATGCGATCCTGCGTTTTCAACGATGGTTTGCCCCGGCTCGGTTGCAACCACCCCCGCTCTCAAGATCAACTCCATGAGTTTGGCGCCGGGGTCCGTCGGCCTGGAGGAGATTACCTTCGTCGTTCCCCCAAATCAGCAGCCTGGAAATTGGGCGCTCTTTTTTATTATGGCTCTTGTCCGGATGGGAGCGGCATTCCGGGTACGTGCGGGGCTGCGACGGGGATCTCCAGCCCGTATGTTCTGCTTCCGGTTGGCCAGTAGCTGCTGGACGGCAGCGGATCGCAGGTCACCATCACGGCCACGACGTCAGGATTGCTTTGGAGGTCGTGCGATCGGCTCCGGCGGAGCGCACACCAGGCGAGCGGCCACGGCCGTGACGCGACCCACCAACTCCGCTTCCTGAGGGAAACGGAACTCGCGGGTGCGGGCTGGCGAGAGCGGATGCGGCAGCGAGATCACGCGGCCGCGTTCGAACTCGCACCAGGAGCACACGTAGCCGTCTCTGAGTTCCAGGAACCAGATCGGCCGGTCGAATTCGGAACGGTACGCCACCCGCTCGGGCGGAGCGTCCTGCTCCTCAACCTGCACAAAAGACCCGGGCCGAAGCAAAGGGTACATCGTATAATCGGCCAGGCCGATGAACCCGTAACGCGCCTGGCGAAGGTTCAGGCGCGCCAGTAAACCCGCGGGCACCTCACCCCACGCCTCGACCATGCGCGGGAGGAAGTTCGTCTTGTCCACGTTCAACCCCGGGTCAAACCGCACGGGAAAGCTCACCGGGTGGTCATTGCCGGGCACGTCAAAATCCGCCAGGCGCGTCCGCGACGCCGGCAGCTCGAGCTGATGCTTCGCGATGTTCGCCAGGTTAGCGTACAGCGACACCACCGCATTGAACGCCGCGCCATAAATCGCGCTCAAGGTGAAGAGTTTGTACACACTCGGGGTGGACTCGCCGTTCTCGATCTGGATCATGCGCGCATGGGAGATGGCGTACTCCTCGTTCCCCTCGGCCAGCGCGATCTTTTGACTAAGCTCCGCCACCTCTCGCGTCGTCAAGCCCGCCTTGGTCCGTAAGCGCTTGAGACCAACTCCCGCATGTGATGTCCCGATGACGAAACCTCCCAAAACGGCGCATTCCGGCCGAGATCTCGTCCCGACAATCGGCTGATCGATAACGAGTTATAGCGAGCTATTATAATCCAGTTCATTACGTTTGGTCAGGAAACTACCCCTGCATGTGGAATCTTTCACATTCGCCATCCGAGGGCTAGAATGCTGACCTCCTGGGTTGCGGGCCCCTCGGGCCTGACAATGGCTTAGTACTTCTAGAACTCTTATAAGGAAACCTCCCTCGATGCTGTCGAGATAGCCATCGAAATGTGGGTTAGCGCTTGCCGTAGGCCTCGTCCAGTATTTCCACTACGTGCATGACCCTCTGGCCGGAGCCGTGCAGACGGACTCCCGCCTGAAGTTGCAACATGCAGCCGGGGTTGGCGGTGGCCACTATTTGCGCGCCCGTGGCGTTGACCGATTCCATCTTGCGCGCCAGGACCCGCATGGCCATCTCGTTGTGGACCACGTTGTATACGCCGGCGCTGCCGCAGCAAACATCGCAGAGAGGCATCTCGCGGAAAGCCAGGCCGGGGACGGCGGCCAGCAGCTCGCGCGGGGCGGAGCGGATCTTCTGGCCGTGCGCCAGGTGGCAGGAATCCTGATAGGTGGCGGTGGCGTCGAGCCAGCCCATCTCGTGATTGAGGACGTTGGCCACCAAGAACTCGGTTACGTCGCGCACCAGGGCGGAGAACTGGCGCGCTCTGCCGGCGTACTCCGGGTCGTCCGCCAGCAGTTGGCCGTACTCCTTGAGGGCCGAGCCGCAGCCGGCGGCGTTGGTGACGATGGCATCGAAGCCGCCGTCCAGCACGGCGTCTATGTTCCGCCGGGCCAGCTTGCGCGCCTCCTCTCGCATGCCGGAGTGAAGGTGCAGCGCGCCGCAGCACCCCTGGCCCCGGGGAATGGCCACCTCGCAGGCGTTCTTTTGCAGGACGCGCACCGTGGCTTCGTTCAGGCGAGCGTAGGCGACGTTGGCGATGCACCCGGCCATGAAGGCCACCCGGCGGCGTTGGCGTCCCTCCGCCGGAAAGGTTTTGCCGATCTGGCTGAAGAAGAACGGAGGTTCGGCGGAAGGCGCCAGTTGAATCCAGTCGCCCAGCCTGCCGAGCAATTTCAGACGCGCGAAGGCGCGCAGGAGCCTCTTCACGCCGCTGGCCTCGAAGAGATAAGCCACGGCCCCCAGGATGGTCAGGGCGGCGCGCGATTCCAGCACGCCGATGAACATCCACCGGCGCAGCTTTTCCGCCAGCCAGCCGCGGTGGGCTTGCGCCTCCAGGGCCGCCCTGGCATCCTCCACCATGCGGCCATAGGGCACGCCCGATGGGCAAGCCGATTCGCAGCCCCGGCAGGCCAGGCACAGACCGATGTGCTCCACGTAGGAAGGCGACAGGGGCGCGCCTTCCGCCACCCGCGCCATCTGATAGACGCGGCCGCGCGGAGAATCCATCTCCAGGCCCAGATCGCGGTAGGTGGGGCAGGCGTTCAGACAAAGGCCGCAATGCACGCAGCGGTCCAGGTCGATCCGCCGCGGCCCCGCCGCGTGATTCTCAGATCCGTCCATAGAGCCGGCCCCGGTTCAACAGGTTGGCGGGATCGAAGAGTCCCTTGATTCGCCGCATGAGCTCCAGGTCGGGCCCCGGGCCCGGCCAAAGATCGAGGGCGCGCTTGCGTTCCTCGGGGGCGAATTCCATCACCGCCTTCCAGGCGCGCCGCGCCGCGCCGGCGAGCCACCCGGCGGCGGCGTCGGTCCGCTCGAAGTACCCGTAGCAGACGCCGGCGCCCGCGCGCGCCAGCGCGGGCCCGTCGAAGGAGGCCATGACTTCCTCCAGCGCCTTCAGCGTACACGAGGCGCGCACCACCGCGCCGTCGTGGTTCCGCTCCAGGAACCATGGCGTGAAGTTTTCGATGCGATTCCACAGGTCCTGCTGGCGTGCGCCTTCGAACAACATCCAGTCGGCCAGGCGCGCCAGCTCGCGCTCATAGCGGTCCATGGCCGCCGCCGTTCCGCCCGCGCGGACGGCCAGCAACCACGAATCGCTCCCCAACCCGGCTCCGGCCAGCGGATTCAGCAGATCGACGGCCGCCGGCTGGAGCGCGCTACCCAGCAGCCTGTTGCGGGCGGCGATGGCCTGGGCCGCGGAAGAGAAGGCCAGCAGAAAACTGCGTTCCACTTCCGGCGTGGGCGTGAGCCGCAGATTGACCACCGCGATGGCCGCCAGGGTTCCGAACGAGCCAATCATCAGTTTGGCCATGTCGAGACCGGCCACGTTCTTCACCACCATACCGCCGGACTGCGCCAGCTTGCCTTCCAGAGTGGCGAAGCGCATCCCGATCACCATGTCGCGGGCCGTGCCATAGAGACGCCGCCGGGGACCGCTCGAGTTGGCCGCCACCACCCCGCCCACGGTGGCCTGGGCCCCAAATGGCGGGTCGAGCGGCGCCATCTGCCCGTGCGCGGCGGCAACGCGGACCAACTCGCGCCAGGGCGTCCCGGCTTCCACGCTGATGGTGAGATCGCGCGGTTCGTATTCGATCACGCGCTTCAGCGCGGCCGTGGTGACCTGGCACTCGGCCGGCTCCACGGGGCCGGCCATCAACCGTTTTGAGCAGTGTCCGGAAACAGAGATCGTCCGGCCGTGGGCGGCCGCTCCACCAAGCGCTTCCGCCATCTCACCGGGAGTTTGAGGCGCCAGCATTTCCTATAGGGTGGTCCAGGCCCGCCCGGGCGAAAATATCATGTGCCGCAGAAGGGACGTGACAAGGGTCAGCACCAGCGAACCGAGCAGCGCCGCCAGAAAACCGCGCACCTCGAACCCGGGGGTGAACACGGAGGCTAGTTTCAGCAACAGGGCGTTCAGAACCAGCAGGAACAACCCCAGGGTCAGCAACGTCACCGGGAAGAACAGAAACTTCAGCACCGGGCCCAGAGTGGCGTTGACCAGGGCCAGTACGATGGTGGCCACCAGCGCGGAGCCGAATCCGCCGATCCGGATGCCCGGAACGATCTGTGCGACGACCCACAGAGCCAGGGCGCTTACCAGCCAGCTCACAAAAATATGTTGCAGCATAGAACCTCCGGCCAGAGATAATGATAAGCCATGGCGACGCTCTATGCAGGGACCTCCGGATTTGCGTACTCTTCCTGGAAGCCGTCTTTCTATCCCGCCAAGCTGCCGGCCAGGCAGTTCCTGGCGCACTACTCCCAGCGGCTCAACTGCGTGGAGATCAACTACACCTTCCGGCGTCTGCCGGCTGCCGCGACTCTTGCCGCATGGGTCGAAGCGTCGCCGCCCGGCTTCGTATTCGCGGTCAAGGCCCACATGCGCATCACGCACATCCTGCGCCTGAAGGACGCCGGGCAGGCCACCGAAGCCTTCCTGAAATCCATCGACCCGCTGCGCGCGACGCGCAGGCTGGGACCGATTCTGTTTCAGTTGCCCCCTCACATGAAGCGCGACGCGGCCCTGCTGCGCGACTACCTGGCTCTACTGCCCAACGATTTGCGCTACGCCTTCGAGTTTCGCCACGAGTCCTGGCTGGCGGACGAGATCTACGACGCACTGCGAACCCGCAACGCGTCGCTGTGCGTGGCGGAATCGGAAAAGCTCGAGATTCCGGAAGTAATCACCGCCGATTTCGTCTATTATCGCCTCCGGAAGCCGGATTACACGGAAGCCGATATCGACGTTTTCGCGGCGCGCGCGAAGGAGTTGCTGGCCGCCGGCCGCGACGCGTACTTGATATTCAAGCACGAGGAGACCCCGCAGGGCGCGCTCGACGCGGAATTGCTCCTGAAGAAGGCGGGGTAGCGGCAATAGGCCGTCGAGAGGCCTCCCTGTTCACCGGGCCATTCGTGAAACGCCTGTATGATTGAGTCCGTTTTTTCGGATGGTTCGAGACAACTCTATTGACTCGCGCTAAATGGGGTGATATTTACTAACCTGTCGCTAAGGGCCTGAGAGGAAATAACCAGTCCAATTGCCGGCAACCGCTCCCTGACCGGGCGCCGTGTGGGCCCGGCTCGTCAAGAGCCTGGCGAGCCGCGACCGTCAGGGAGCGGTTGGGATGGTTATTTCATGACAAGCGCTCACTGGCCGTTCGGCGAGGCGCTGTCCGGCTGCCACGCATTCTCGCGGGTGATCGCAGCCGGCCCTGGGCAGGGCCGGTCCAGGTATCGGCGCAGATGACTGGAGGACTCCGCCGCGAAGACCGTACTCATACTCGACGACGACTTAGGTCGCCTTCTGCCCGCGTGCCTCGCCTTGGCGCGGGCCGGCTTCGACGCGATTCCGGCCCACACCGTGCGAGAGGCCCAGTCGCTGCTTGAGCTTCTGCGCCTGAGAGTGGACGTTCTGGTGGCGAACCTGCGCGTGCGCGCAGCCGGTTCCTTTGTCCGCCGGATGCGCGCCCTGAACCCGGAGCTGAGGGTGGTCGAGCTTGCCTCCGCCGGAAAGGCCGCGCGTGGCCGCGGTTCCGCCGGCGCCGGGATCCGCTATCTCGACCCCGTGTTCGTGCCGCGCATGGAGGCCGGCGACTGGAGGGCCCTGGTGCGGGATTAGTTCCGCGCGGCCCGGCGGGATGGCTACAGGGCTTCGCTCGGAGACTGGCTGGAGGCCTGTTTCAGACGGGCCATGGCCAGGGCAATGCCGCCCCATAGCCCGGCTTTGTCTTCGAGCGCCGAGGTTTCAATGCGCACTTTTTCGGCCGGAAACAGACGGACGCGGTCGCGCACCTCCCGCCTCACGGTCTCGATCAGCAGAGGGCCCACGCCGGCTACATCGCCCCCCACCACCACCAGCTCGGGATTGAGCACGGTGATAATGTTGGCCACTCCGATCCCCAGGTAGCGGGCCGCGCGCACGATGGCTTCGCGCACGGAGGAATCGCCGGCCGCCGCCGCCTGCGCCATCAGCCGCGGGGTTACGCGGTTGGCGTCTCCGGCCACCATGTCGTAAAGGTGCGGCGCGTGGCCGCTGTTCATGAGCCGGACTCCCTCGCCCATCAGCGCCGGGCCGCTGGCCAAAGTCTCCAGACAGCCGTGGTTTCCGCATCCGCAGAGCGGCCCGTCCGGCAGTATGGTCTGGTGGCCGATTTCACCCGCCGCGCCCAGCGGGCCGAGGCGCAGCTTGCGCTCGATCACGACCCCGCCGCCGATGCCCGTCCCCACCGTGATGGCGACCATAGTCTTGGCGTTGCGGCCCTGGCCGAACCACAGCTCCCCGAGCGCCGCCATGCGCGCATCGTTCAGCAGGAACACGGGGCAGCCCACGCGCGCGGACAGGCGCTCCGCCACCGGCAGGTCTCGCCACCCCGGCAGGTTGGGGAGGAACACGGTGCGCCCGCGGTGGAAATCCGCCAGGCCCGGTACGCCCACGCCCAATGCCAGCACCCGCTCGCCCGCCGCCGCCAGATCGTTCACCGTCGCGGCGATCCGGTTCAGGACGGATTCCGGCCCTTCGTGCGCCAGGGTCGGAATAGTCCGCTCCGCCATCATCTGTCCTGCGCCGTTGGCCACCGCGCAACCCGTGAAGGCCGCTCCTACATCCACGCTCGCAAACATCGTCGGCGTTACTATAGCGCACTTGGCCCCGCTCGCGCGCGACTGCACGGCGACAAACAGCGACCAACACCGATCCTCTCGCGAGCGCCGGCGGCCAGTGGCCGAGCCGGCAGCCGGGCCGCTGGCCGAAATCCACCACAAGCGGTGCATTCCGGCCAGTTCCAAAAGTATATAAGCTAAACAATATCAATCGCTTACGAATGGAAACCTAAATGCACTCCAAAGAGTCGAAGCATCTAGGAGCCGGTTATGAAGCCCATTCGAACTCGCATGTTCCCAACCGTTTTGTCCTGGACCGTTTTGGCGCTCCTGGCGGCGCCCGGTCTTGTCTGGGGGCAGCAAACAGCGCCGCCCGCGACGGGCGGCGGGTGGAGGCGCTTTGGCGATGCGTCCCAGGCGCAGCCCGCCACGCCGAACAACCCCGAGCCCACGGCGCGCGACGAGGCCCAAGACCCCGCGCCAGCCGCCGATCCGCCCGCCGATCCGCCCCGCGCCGCTCAGCCGTACCAACTGCCCGCGGAGCTTACCATCAAGCCGGGAACGTACGTGACCCTTCGCGTGAACGAGATGCTATCAACCGACCGCAACCACGCGGGCGACTCTTTTTCTGGCATCCTCATGCAACCGATCGTGGTGGATGGCATCGTGGTGGCGGAGCGTGGGCAGACGGTGTATGGCCGCGTGGCGGAAGCCGAAAAAGCGCGCAGCAATACGCCGTCCCGTCTGGCCCTCGAGTTGACCGAACTTAGCCTGGCCGACGGGACGCAGACGCCCATACGCTCCGAAATGACCACCCGCCAGGGTGGCACGGTCCCTGGAGGCGCGCAGGCGAACACCGTGGTTGGAACCACCGTGCTGGGCGCGGTCATCGGTTCCGCAGTGGGCTGGGGGACGGGAGCCGCAATCGGCGCCGGAGTCGGCGCCGCCGCCGGCGCCGCCGCGGTGATGCAAACGCGCAACCGCCCGACCTTCATCTATCCGGAGACCGCTCTCACCTTCCGCATCGATTCTCCGGTTCTGGTCTCCACCGCGCACGCGCCCCAGGCCTTTCGCTTCGCGGGACCGGGGGATTACAACCGCCCGGTGCAGGCCGAACTCACTCCGCGTCCGCCCGCCGGACGGCCAGTCGGACCGGTTTGGGGCTCGCCCTACCCGTATCCGTATCCCTATTCCTATCCCTACTATGCGAGCCCCTATCCGTATTATTCGTATCCCCCATATTGGGGCCCCTACTATGGCCCCGGCCTGGGCGTTGGAATCGTGATCGGACGCGGCGGATTCGGCCGGTGGCGCTAACGCCTCGGTGCAGTTAGCGTCCCTCTTCGGAGGCGGCCTCGCCTTCCGCGGCCGCCTCCGGCCCGGAGGCGGCCGCCTCCTCCAGCACACGCTCCGCTTCCGCGGCTTCGGAGCGCGGGACCTGCACCTGAAACTCGAGAGACGGAATCACGCTGGGCCCCACCACCACCGAGGGGATCCCCGCCGCCTCCAGCATGAAGTGAATGTTGGTGGCCTCCATTTCCCCGTCGACCGCCGAGGAGCTGAATAGCGTGACCGGATCCATGTCGGAGGAATCGTCTGTTTCCACTTCGTCGGGTTCGGGATCTTGCGCCATGCCTCAAGAATATCGCAGAATGTTACCGGGAGCGGCGGATGCCGTCCCGGAGGAGCTTCAGACAATGGAGAATCTAGACGACTACGCCGGCAAGGTTGCGTGGTTTCTTACCGGCGCCGTGGTAGGCGCTACCTTGGCCCTTCTTTTCGCCCCCAAGAGCGGAAAGGAAACCCGCAAGATAATCGGCGACACCACCCAGCGAGGTAAGGACGCCGTGACGGAGACCAGCAAGGACGTCGTGGAGGCTGGGCGCGACATGTTCGAGCGCGGCCGCAAGCTGGTCGATGACGCCGCCGAGCTCTTTGAACGCGGGCGAAAGCTCGTCCGGGGCTGAAGGCGCGAGCGAATTCGAGATATGACGCCGAGACGCTGAGAAATTCGAGAAGAAAAGCACGGAACAGAACGTCGCGTTTTTCCGTGGCTGCGTCTTTTCTCTTCTTGTGAGTTTCTCCGCGTCTTTGCGTCTTCCCGTCAAAGCGGCTGTCGCGGGCGTGAAACGCGCCGCCGGACTGGCGTAATATGTATCCATGGCATCCGCAACCGTATCCCAGTTCCGCAACGAGCCCTGGGCCGATTTCTCCACGCCCGCCAATCGGCAGGCCATGGAGAAGGCTTTGGCGCAGGTGCGCTCCTCTTTCGGCCGCGAATATCCACTGCGCCTCGGCGGCGAGTCGATTTCCACCGGCGATAAACTGATCTCCGTCAACCCCTCGAACGTGAAGGAAGTCGTGGGCGTGCATCATCGGGCCGACGCCGCGCTGGCCAACCGCGCGGTGGAGAGCGCCTGGGCCGCGTATCCGGCCTGGAGCCGGACGCCCGGCGAGGAGCGCGCCCGCCTGCTGTTCGAGGCGGCGCGCATTCTGCGCGCACGCAAGATGGAGTTCGACGCCTGGCTGGTTTATGAAGCCGGCAAGACCTGGATCGAGGCCGAGGCCGACGTTTCCGAAGGCATCGATTTCTGCGAGTACTACGCGCGCGAGATGCTGCGCCTGGCCGGCCCCCAGCCGGTGGTGCAACTGCCCGGCGAGCGCGATGAGCTGCTGTACATCCCGCTGGGCGTGGGCGTCGTGATTCCACCCTGGAACTTCCCGCTGGCGATCCTGGCGGGGATGACCGTCGCCGCCCTGGTGACCGGCAATACCGTGGTCCTCAAGCCTTCGAGCGAAACCCCCACCATCGGCGCCAAGTTCGGCGAGGTCCTCCTGGAGGCCGGGTTCCCGGAGTCGTGTTTCACCGTGCTTACCGGCAGCGGCTCGGCCATCGGCGATGTTTTGGTGCAGCACCCCAAGACGCGCTTCGTCTGCTTCACCGGTTCGCGCGACGTGGGATTGCGCATCAATGAGCTGGCCGCCAGACACCAGCCCGGCCAGATCTGGATCAAGCGCGTGATCGCCGAAATGGGCGGCAAGGACCCCATCGTGGTGGACGCCGATTCGGATCTCGACAGCGCCGTCCAAGGCGTCCTCGTCTCGGCCTTCGGCTATCAAGGGCAGAAATGCTCCGCCTGCTCGCGCGCCATTGTGGACGCCAAGGTCTACGACGCGTTCGTGGAGAAGCTGACCGCCCGGGCCAACGCCATTCAGGTGGGCCCTTGCGACGACCCACGCTACTACATGGGGCCGGTGATCAGCGCAAGCGCCCGCAAAACCATCCTCGATTACATCGAGATCGGCAAGTCCGAGGGACGGATGGTGGCGGGCGGCGCGGCGGTCCCCGAGGGCGGCTACTTCATCCCGCCCACCGTGATCGCCGATGTCGCACCCTCCGCCAGAATCTTCCAGGAGGAGATCTTCGGGCCCGTGCTGGCCGTCACCCGCGCACGGAATTTCGAGGACGCCCTCGATAAGGCCAACGACTCGGTGTATGGCCTGACCGGCGCCGTCTATTCGAACAACCCCCAACACCTCAGCCTGGCCCGCGAGCGCTTCCACGTGGGGAACCTGTACTTCAACCGCAAGTGCACCGGCGCCATGGTCGGCGCGCACCCCTTCGGCGGGTTCAACATGTCCGGTACGGATTCGAAGGCCGGCGGCCCGGACTACCTAATGCTGTTTCTGCAAGCCAAGTCGGTAGCGGCCAAAGTAGGGTAGGGAAGAACGCGTTCCCACGGGCTCATCAGACCCGTGGGCGGCTGGAAGACGCCTTTTGTTACGATGAGGCTGGTCGAATCGACTGGTTGATTCCATGCGCGAGATTCAAGCCTCGCAAGCCAAGGTTCATCTTCCCCAAATCCTCGATGATGTCGAGCGCGGCGAGACGGTGATCATCTCGCGCCACGGGCGCCGCATTGCGCGCATCGTGCCCGAGGTGGACCGGCGTCAGGAGGAAATCGACAAAGCCCTGGCCGGAATCCGGGAGCTTCGTGGGCGTACGGGCAGGATCACGGTAGGTGAACTGCTGTCGGCCCGGGACGAGGGACGCAAGTCCTGATGGCCTTCGTTCTCGATGCATCCATCACGGCCTGCTGAACATCCGCGCAGGCCTCGTTCCGGCTGAAGGCGCGGTTCTGCGGCTGGCCAGCACCCACCGGTTATCCGTATACGACGCCAATGCCGGGGTTGGCTTTCCCGCATGAAACAGGCTTTCCGCGACCAATCGGAGAGCCGGGCATCAGTGATATAGTCTCGACATTTTGTCGAATTCCGACGAAAGGACGAAGTCCGCGGACCTGACACGATGAGAACTGGAACCATCGACTCGAAAGGCCATATCCGCCTCCTGCTCCTGGCCGGGCTGGCGTTGACGGCCGGCGCCCAAGACGCCGCACAACCGGCGGGCGCCGCTCCACGCGCCGCGCTGCCTCCGCTTCCCTCCCCTCTTGGCGTGCCGAAGCCAGGACCCGCGACCGACGCTCCGTACGCGCCGCAGCCCATATTGCCAGGCGGCGTGGTGGTCCCTCTTTATCCGCCCGGCTCGCCATTTCTCAAGATGGAGCGCATTCGCGAGCCCGAACAGTACAGCATGAGCCAGACCCCGCCCGGGCGGATTAACAGCATCGTCAACATTCACAACCCTTCCATCGAAGTGCACACGGTCGATCGCGGCCTGAATACCGGCGCGGCCGTGATTCTGGCGGCGGGCGGGGGACACAACACCCTGAACGTGGGTTCCGAAGCCGCCGATTTCGTTCCATTTTTCTACAACTACGGGGTCACCGCGGTGATCCTGCGGAACCGTCTGCGCCGCGACGGTTACGACCCGCAGACCGACGAGGTATACGACGCCCTCCAGGCCATCCGCCTGGTGCGCGCCTACGCCAGGGAGTGGAACATCGATCCCAACAAGATCGGCATCATGGGCTTCTCGGCGGGCGCGGAGTTGGCCGCCGCGGCCGCCGTCTTGTTTGACGATTTCGACAAGAAGAACAGCGGCCCCGGCGATGCCCTGGCGGGAGTCTCCTCGCGTCCCGACTTCGCGGGCATCATTTATCCCGGCCCCTCTCCCTTTGCCCGCGGCCGGACCGCGCCGCCGATTCCGCGCAATGTTCCTCCGGCGTTCATCGCCTGCGGCGGCTCGGGAGACCGGGTGCATGCGGTGTGGGCCATCGAATACTTCAGCGCCATGCTGGCCATTAGCGCGCCGAATATCGAGATGCATATCTACGGCGCCGGCCGGCATCCCGGCGACGCTCTGAGCGATGGCGGCCGGATGACCGGGGGGTTGACGGATCGCAACAACACGCCTTATGGCACGTGGCAATTCCGTTTCATCGACTGGTTCCGCGACCTCGGCTTCTTGCAGAAACCCGGTGTGGAAACCAAGGCCGCCAAAGACGTCGCGGCTTTCGTGAAACAGCCCGCGCCGGGACGTTGAGGCGGCGCGATCCGCGCTGCCGGGAGGCCTGCCCCACTTGCTACGAGAAATCGATAGCCGCGATCACCATCTGCGGCATGGCCTGGTTCCAATCTTCGGGGACGTTGTCGAACGCCATGCGGAAGGCCTTGGTTTCGCCCGGCGCCAGGGCCCCGGACTTCCCGTTCACGATGGCTACCCGCTCGCGCAACACCACTTGGCCATAAGGATCGTAGAACACGCAGTTGATCTCCACCGTCTTCAGCACGCGGTCGCCCGTATTTCCGATGTTGCCGGTGATTTCGACGATGGACTGCTTCAGGTAGCTTTCATGCGCCTGCATGTCAACGTTGCTAAGCTTCAGGCCGCGGACATAGGCCTTGGCCGGACCGGTGAGAGGCGCCGGCTCTTTCGGAGGAGCCGGCCGGCTAAGATACCAGAACCCCGCCAGACCCGCCAACGCCATGGCGCCGGCGACGAGAACGGCGGGCGGTATGGAAACCCGCTTCTTTTTCGAAGGGGGTGCTAACGCGCTATTTTCCGCCAACGGTCATTTCTCCGATCTTGAGGGTGGGCGCCGCCACCGAGCCGCGGAACTCGAGGTCCGAGCCGGCGGCTTCCAATCCCAGCAGCATGTCCTTCAGGTTCCCCGCGATGGTCACTTCCGACACCGGGAAGGCCAACTCACCGCCGCGGATCCACAGCCCCGTGGCGCCGCGCGAATAATCGCCGGTCACGATGTTAACGCCGAAGCCCATCAGCTCGGTTACATAGAAGCCATCGGCCACGCCGGCCACGATCTCTTCCGGGGTTTGGACGCCCTCTTCGGCGTAGAAGTTCCCGTGGCCGATGCCGGCGTTGCCGGCCAGTCCCCGCGCCGCGCTGCCGGTGGTCTTCAGGCCCAGTTTGCGGGCGGCGTAGGTATTCAGCAGGTAGCTTTTCAATACGCCGCGCTCAATCACGGCGGTGCGGCGCGAAGGCACGCCTTCGTCGTCGAAGGGAGACGTGCCGAACAGGCCCGGCAGCGTGCCGTCATCGATCACGGTGAGATTCTCGGAGGCCACTTTCTGGCCCAGTTTGCCGGCCAGGAAGGATTCGTGCCGGTAAATCGACATGCCGTGGACGGCCTCGAAGAGGTTGTCGAGCAGGGTGCGCGCGGTGCGCGGCTCGAACACCACGGGTACGCGCTGGGTCTCCACCTTAACCGGATGGAGGCGGCGTAGGGCGCGGCGCGCGGCGATGCGGCCCACCTCTTCGGGGGCATCGAGACCGGCGAAGCCGCGGGCGATGGTGTGCCAATAGTCGCGCTCCATGGATTCGCCGTCGCGGGCCACCGGGACCACGCTGAGCGAGCAGTAACTGGATCGATACTCGCCCACAAACCCCAGCGAGTTGGCGAAAATGTGGCGGCCCACGTGGGAATCGAAAGAGGCGCCCTCGGAGTTGGAGATGCGCGGGTCGGCGTCGAGCGCGGCGGCCTCGGCGCGCTTGGCGGCGTCGATCCGGAAGGGGGTTTCGAGCGCTTCCACGTCCGCCGAGTAGAGGGCCAGATCGCCTGGAACAGCGCCCATCTCTTCGGGTTCCGGAAGGCCGGCGTGAGGGTCTTCGGTGGTCACTTCGGCCAGTTCGATGGCCGATTTCACCAGGGTTTCCACGCCCTCGGCGGAAAGATCGGAGGTATAGGATGCGCCGGTCCGGCGGCCGATGAGGATGCGCAGGCCGGCGCCGCGCGACCCGGCTTCCTTGAGGTTCTCGATCTCGCGCATGCGCACGTTGGCGGTGAACTCATCGCCCTCGGCGATGGTGCATTCGGCGCCGGCGGCGCCGGCCGCCTGGGCGCGCCGGACAATATCGCAGGCCAGCTCGGTAAGAGCGCCGTTAGAAGACATGTCTCTCCGATGTGGGGCAGGCGGTTCCGCCTGTCAACCCGAGCGAAGCTCGGGCCTCCGGTCGGCAGGCGGAAGCGCCTGCCCCACAAGATGCCGGCCCCCGACTCTGGAGGTTCTCCTTCACGCCGTTCCTCCCACCGTCATCTTATCTATCCGGATGGTCGGGATGCCGACCCCTACAGGCACGCTCTGGCCCTCCTTGCCGCACACCCCGATGCCTTCGTCGAGACGCAGGTCGTGGCCCACCATGCTGACGTATTGGAGCGCCTCCGGGCCGTTGCCGATGAGGGTGGCGTTGCGCACCGGCCGGGTAATCCGGCCATCTTCGATGAGGTAGCTTTCGGAGGCCGAAAATACGAAGTTGCCGTTGGTGATATCCACCTGGCCGCCGCCGAAGTTCACGCAGTAAATTCCCTTGGGCACCGAGCGTATGATATCCTCCGGCGCGCTTTCCCCGGCCAGCATGAAGGTGTTGGTCATGCGGGGCATGGGGATGTGAGCGTAGCTTTCGCGGCGGCCGCTGCCGGTGGGCGAGGATCGCATGAGGCCGCTCGACAGGCGGTCCTGGAGGTAGCCGCGCAGCACGCCGTTTTCGATCAGGACATTGCGCTGGGTAGCGTGGCCCTCGTCGTCTACGTTGAGTGAGCCGCGGCGGCTGGAGATTGTCCCGTCGTCCACCACGGTGCACAAATCGCTGGCCACCTTCTGGCCTATCCGCCCGCTGAAAGCGGAGACGCCCTTGCGGTTGAAATCGGCTTCCAAACCGTGGCCCACCGCCTCGTGCAGCAGAATGCCGGGCCAGCCCGGGCCCAGCACCACGATGGTCTCGCCGGCCGGGGCGTCCACGGCGTCGAGCATGGCCACCGCTTCGCGGGCAGCCTCGCGGGCGAAGCTCTCGGGAGTCTTGTCCTTGAGAAAATAGTCCAGATCCACGCGCCCGCCGCCTCCGGCGTGACCGCGTTGCGGCTGCCCGCCGTTGTGGCGCGCCAGGGCTTGAACGCTCAGGCGGGCCAGCGGCTGGCGGTCCACCGTGAGGACGCCATCGCTGGTGGCCACCAGCACCTGCCGGAGGTTGTCCGCGTACATGGCCTGCACCTGGAAGATGCGCCCATCGTAGGCCCGCGCGGCGCGGTCGGCGCGCTTGACGAGGTCCACGCGAACGGAGAATTCGGTTTCGGTGGGGGCCGTCAGCACGGGATAGAGATTGTGGCGCCGGCCCTCCCGAAGGTCGAATTTGTCCACCTTCGAGGGGCCGGATGCGATGCAGGCCGCCACGTGCGCCGCCTTGCGGATTTTCTCCGGCGCCAGGTCGTCGCTGTAGGCGTAGCCCGTGCGCTCGCCCGCAATCACGCGCACCCCCACGCCCATGGAAACGCCCTGCGCGGCGCTCTTTACGATGGATTCGTCGATGCCGATGGAACTGGTAACCAGGTATTCGAAATAGAGGTCCGCGTAATCGCCCCCCTGAGACAGGGCCTCGGCGAGATAGGCTTCAAGGTCCTGGCCGGCGATGTGGAAACGCGAGGCGAAAATCGACTCGGAAAACAGCATGATCTCAGGCTACCAGAGCGGGGGTGGGGCGGTGCGGACAGCGAATCAGCCACACCAAGCCGTAACACACGAGACAGATCCAGCAGTCCAAGGCCAATCCAGCCGGTTGTCGTTTGCGCTCTGGCCGCACTCCTTGCCGCGGATGCGGCTTGCGAGAGGCGCTATGCCGCCAATGCCCTGCCGCCGTACGCTACATCCCAGCCGTGGAACTGGCGACCCACGCCTGGTAAAGGAAAATTCCGCCCATGACGATGAGATACGCCACCGTCAGCGCGGTCAATAATTTACCCCACTTGTCGATCATTTCGAGCTTGTGGGCCATTGCCACTTGCTGGGGGATCATGACTTCGTCCGCCAGCACGTGAATCGAATCCATTTCAGAACTGGCCGCCCGCCTCCGCCAGATGAACATGGCCAGGACCGCCAGCACGAGTACTACGCCGATGCTGATGAATGGTATCCAACTCGATTTCATGGCTCGCCTCCTCTTACTGGTAGCCGACTCAGATATACACCAAATGCAGGGCCGCGGGCAAGGGGGTACGCTTGCGTTTCCGAGGCGAATGTCGGAAATTCCAACCCGGTTTGGCGGCGAGATCATAGTGGAGTACAGGAACCACCCTCACCTCGAGGCTTCGACGAAAATCACCCTCCATGGAGAGTAACGCCGGGAAGCGAGGTGTGCGGGCTAACGCGGCCGGGCCGCCATTTTCTTTTCGAGCGCCGCCATGAGGCGGGATTCCACTTCAACGGGAATGGGATAGGGCTCCATGCCTTTGTAAATCTGGACGGTCTTTTTGGTGGTGTCGGCGATTACCCAGCAGTTGGGGCACTCGGTGATGTGTTCTTCGAGCTTGGCCTGGGCCTCGGTGTCCAGGGCTTCGTCCAGGTATTCGCTCAACTCGCTGAGGAAGTCTTTACATGTAAGCAAAGGCGTCGTCTCCCTTGCGCTTGAAGAAGCGTGTGAGCTTCTCGCGCAGTTGCAGCCGGGCTCGCAGCAGACGGCTCTTCACGGCCGGCACGGAAAGGCCCAGCGCTTCGGCCGTCTCCTCGGTGGAGAGCTCGTCTATGTCGCGAAGCTGGAAAACGGTGCGGTACGGCGGATCGAGGCTCTGCACGGCCGTATCGAGGATTTTGCCGAGTTCTTCGCGCGAATACCGGTCCTCGGGATCCTCGTCCCAGGCGGCGATCTCGCGCACCACGGTGTCCTCGCCGGTATCGATGGCCTCGTCGAGGGAAACCGACCGGTCGGTCTTCCTGCGCCGCAACTTCATGAGGGCCTGGTTGACGGCGATCCGCACGATCCAGGTGTAGAACTTGGAATTGCCCTGGAACTGATCCAGGTGCTCGTAGGCCTTCATGAAGGTTTCCTGCAACACGTCTTCGGCGTCTTCGCGATTCTGCGTGACGTGCTGGGCCAGCCGGAAAATCTTGCCCTCATAGCGGCGCACCAGCTCGGAAAAAGCGCGCGTGTCGCCTTCGCGCGCCAGCGCCACCACCGCCGCTTCGTCGAATCCGGCCAGGCTGGAAGCTATCATGAGACCTGGATTCATGATACCGCAGAGGGCTCCGAACCGCCGGCGATCTCGGGTGTGCGCGACTTGAAAATGGATGGCGGCGCGATTAATCAGCAAGGCTGGCCGCCACCAGCAGCGCTTTCTTGTGAATGTGGATTCCTGCTACCGTGTCGGAGATGGCTTCCGCGCGATGGCGCGCCGTTACGCGCTCATCGCCTTCAGGAACCGGAACATGGTGGAACGCACCGATCTTGTCTGGAAAACGCAAGCCGCGGCGGCGACTTATCTGGAAGGCATCCGCGGGGCCTTCCCACTGGCGCTCGAGCAGATCGATGTGATGCTCCGCCTCATCGCCGGCTGCGAGCGGCCTGTGCGGCGGGTACTCGACCTCGGGTGCGGCGATGGCGTCCTGGCTTTCGCGATCGTGCAGCGGCTGCCGGGCGTTGAAGCGGCGCTGGCGGACTTTTCGGAGCCGATGCTCGAGGCCGCCAGGAAGCGATTCTCCGCCGCCGGCGCCGCGGCCCACTATGTACTGGCCGATTACGGTGTTCCGTCATGGACGCACGCGGTGGCCGAGTGGTCTCCCTACGACGCCATCGTCTCGGGCTTCTCCATCCATCATCAGCCGGACGACCGGAAGCGCGCGGTGTACCGGGAGATCTTCGAACTGCTGAACCATGGCGGGATTTTCGTCAACATCGAGCACGTGTCCTCGCCCACCGAATGGACCCGCTGGCTGCAGGACGAAACGTTCATCGACTCGCTCCACCGCCATCAACCGGAGCGGAGCCGCGAAGATGTGGCCCGGTTCTACCATGAGCGTCCGGACAAAGACGCCAACATCCTGGCGCCCCTCGAAGAGCAATGCGCCTGGCTCCGCGACATCGGATTCACCGACGTCGACTGCTATCTGAAGCTTTTCGAGGTGGCCGTCTTCGGCGGCCGCAGGCCGTGAATTCGACCTATGCCGCGGGCGGACGGCGGCCGCGACGGACCGGGGAGGCAGTTTTCCGCGGCTTGTGTGTTGGCGAGCCGCCGCCCAGGGCCGCGAGCAGATCCTGGCCCGAAGGCGACCCCAGCCCGGTGCAGGCATCCCAGCCACGGGCGGCCGAAAACGATCCGTTCGAGCCCTGTGTGATGTCGCGGAATGCCCGCTTCGAAGCAGAGAGCCCATAGAGGGCCGGCGGGAGGAATCCCAACGGTTTCCCGAGTTTCTGGTTGAGTAGGGCAATCAGGCCGCTCCACAGCGGCGCGACGGCGCTGGTGCCGCCGATCACCGTCGACGTCCCGTCCACCAGGACTTGGTAGCCCGTTTCCGGGTCGGCATCCCCGGCAACGTCCGGCACGCCCCGCCCGCCGCCGGCGGGAGGCTTCACGCCGGCGCTGGCCTGCCAGGATGGCTCGGGAAACACTGCGCTGAAGCCGCCACCGGTGGCGCCGCCTTGCGCCCCGTCATTCCAGACGGTCTCGCTCGAAACCGTCCCGTTGGCGCTTTGCAAGCTGGTTCCCCCGCAGGCCAGAACGTGCGGGCTGGAGGCCGGGAAATCCACGTGGGCTTTCCCGTCGTCGACGCCGTCGCTCGAACCGTCGTCGCCGGCCGCCGCGCAGATGCTGACGCCCAGCAGGGCGGCGTCCCGAGCCGCCGCATCGATGGCCGTCATGGCTTGTGGCGTCCAGGTGGATTCGGCCCCGCCCCAACTGATAGAGATCACCGAGGGCTTGTTGACGGCGTCGTGAACCGCCGTGGTGAGCGCGTCCTGAAAGCCGTTGGTGGTGTTGGGAGCAAAGTACACGGCAATCCGCGCGGCGGGCGCCACCGCTCCGGCCACCTCGATATCGAGCAGCACCTCGCCATCGGCGCCGTTGGCGTTCGTGGGTGCGTTCTTCCCCTTGTCCACGGACACCGAGACCACCGTTGGTTCCTTTACGCCAATCGAGGAAAAGTAGGTCTTCAGGTCGGCTGGACGATAGCCGCCGCCGAGCTCCAGAATGCCAATGGTCTGCCCGGCGCCGCCGGCATCGAGCGGGAACTGGTAGAGCTGCGCCACCTGCCGCGGCGTATAGGAGACCGCCTCGGACGCGCCGGGCTTCGGCGTGTGCGCTCCACGCAGGCGGAAATGGGGCTTGACATGAGGCCGGTTATCCAGCCCCAGCACAGCCTCGATCGACCCGGCCAGTTCTTTCGGAACGTGGACCGCGCCGGTGCGCGCCCGGTATCGGGTCCCTTCGACTTCGAAGCGTTCAAATGGGACGTCGAAGGCCTTCGACATATCGGCCGCGGTTCCCTTTAGCTTGACCGTGCGGCGCTCGGGCGCGACCTCGGTTGCGACAAGGTGGAATTCCTTGGCGAATGCCTTGACCTGTTCGATGGCTGCCGGATCGGCGCCATATCGGGCGGCGAATTCTTCCCGCGTGACTGTGGCGCCGCCTGACGGAGGCGCGGCGATGGGCGCCTTCGGTTTGAGAATTACGGAAACTTCGACGATTTCGTCCTTCGGCACCTCGCCTACGCGCGCGCCGACCGGACGCCGTTGGCTGCCTGGGAGCGGAACCTTCTTGCCGGCCATGGGTCCCTCCAGCCCTCAATTAGGGCCTTTCCAGTATAGGCGTCCTAGTCCCAGACGGCTAGGAGGTCTGGTGCGATTTGTGGGATTCCGCACCATGCCCGATATTGGCTGACGGCAGGCCCAAACGGCCGGGTTACGAGACGTCTTCAGGGACTGCGGCGCGCGCCCGGAAGCGCCACACGCTCAGTAGGAACACGAAGGCCGAAATCCACACCATGCTTTCGTATGCCATCAGCAGGAGCAACATCCAAAACCCGGAGTATTCCCAGCGCCACTGTGCCCTCAGAGTCGGTGCGAAGCCGAATAGGCTCCACAGCCCGATGACCGCCTCATCGGCGGCCAGGATGAGCGCCAGCAGTTTTGTGGAGGCGTCTTGGAGCGGGTCTTCCTCCGAGGCGAACCGGCTCAGCAGAGCGGCCCAAAGGGCACTGCCGGCGAGTCCCGACAGCGTCATCCGCACGAGTGCCCACGGGGAGCCGTGGCTCACGGTGGAAGCCGCCGCCCTCAACCCGGTCTGGACCGTCGAGACTGCCAGCCATGCCGCCTGCGCCCCCATGAGCGCCGCGCCGATGCGCGCCACCTTGCGCCGCGTTGGGGAGCTCGCACGTCCGCATTGCTCCCGGAAGAAGACGATCAAGAACGCCGCCAAGCCCAGGCTGGGCAGCCACATCCACATCGCCGTCGCCGGAATCGAACTGTGCGCGGCATCCCGCCCCCCGGCCGCCATCACGGCGACATATATGAGAAACAGCGCCAGGTTCGGGTAGACGAATGCAAGCGTCGCGCACACGGCCGCCGCCAAGGTCGCTTTCTTGAGATTCACGGAGCGCTTCTCCTAGGAGCGGCATTGTAACATCTTTCGCCGGCGTGGCTGGCGCCGTTCCGTAGGCAGTGCGCTAAATGTCCGCATGACGCCCGCGACGCCCGCTGGAATCACGAACCACATGTGGACGATGTGAGAACTGCTGGAGGCGGCATGGACACCGATAGGGGACTGGCGTTAGGATAAAGCGAGCAGATTGGTTGAACCCAGAAGCGAACGTCTCTGGAAGTGCCAGTATCACTTCCACGAGCTACTTCGGCCAGCCCTTGACCGGACATGCGTACCCGTGCTGAGAGGCTGAAGGCTGCCATGCTCGAACTGGCAAAGATTATTCACGAGGCCATCGGGATTCAATTGCCACGCCTTTTCATTGGGCTTTGCATCCTGCTGTTTGGGATGATCGGTGGTGGTCTCGGTTGGGCAATCGATAAAGGCTACAGGACCAAATTGGCCCAAGAACAGGCCAAAATCCAGTCCATTGCCACCCCGATGCCGCCTCCTACTCCTGGGAGTCCAATCACGACCAACGCCCCGTGTAGCCCCGTAACGCAAGGCTCTGGAAACACGGTTACCGCGAACTGTGAAGACTCTTTAAAGCGGCCAGCGCCGAAAAGCGATAAGTGATAGCATGGCGCGATGAAGCACCTCGCGCCACTGCTATTGACCTGTGGCCTTGCCGCCGCGCAGCCTCAACAACCATCGATCCAAACGGTCGGATCGTGCAGTCCGGTTACACCAGGAAGTGGCAACACCTTCCGCCTTACGTGTATTGGTCTGACGCCGGCTCAACAGAGACTACTGGAGGGCGTCCCCGCACTGATCAATCGGCTCCTTGCTTCGCAAGCGGATAACACCTCAGAGATCTTATCCAAGTTGAACGCATGTATCGCACAAAGTGCGCCTCGGGCGGTGTCTGAGGACCAAAAGCGAAGAATGATCGAGGCGTTAAAGGCCCCTCCGGGACAGCCCGAAGTTAACATCAGGGCCACAAACAGCACTGCCGAATCCTCCCGCTACGCTGGTCAACTCCGGGATGCTTTTGCCTCGATCCCTGGATGGAAAGCTCCGCCAGTATTCGAAAACATGGTCGTTGGGATGCCGCTCCCAATTGGTCTCACAGCATTCGTTCAAAACGAACGAAATCCGTATGGAATCGCTATCCAGAGACTTTTTAAGGAACTGGGCATCGGGATCACATTTGAACTCGACGCAAATCTCCCCCCGGAGGCCGTGGTCATAGTAGTCGGGCAAAAACCAGTTGAATAGCCCTCCAGCGCCCTGTTCTCCCCCAGGCACACAGATTCAGCCTGCATTTCTCACAGGCGGCCCGAAGATGTCGCGCACGCACTCGTGCGTGCCGTGTCGAGACTCTTCTCGACACGTTCGGGGGTGCGGACAGTCCGTCGAGCCGGGACGTCGGCAAGTGCCGACGCGGCACGCACGAGTCACGGCCGAGTGTCTGTGAGAAGGTCGTCCTAAGGCCGAGTTCAGGTGTCTCGGGTTATCTTACGAAAGATGCGAGCCGCGTTACGTTGGCATCCCCGTGCTCCAACCGCGCGAACCCATCTGGTCCTCCGAACTCGTCGTCTCTCAAGAGGGGCAGGAAGAACGCCGGGACGTCTTTCCACGTAATCCGTTTGTCGTCGCCCTCCACCCAATTCCATTCGGGGCGGGGTCTGTCCTGAAGAAGCCTCTTGGAGACCCAGACTTCTCCGCCGTTGGACCACGCCCGAAGCGCTTCTTGAGCGAACTCCCGACGCCAAGTCGGGATGCGCAACGTATTGGGCTCAATGACGTCATAGAGGCGCCGCGGGGCTGGACGGTTCACCGCGGAGAAAGGCGCCCGGCCCGTCAATCCTTCCAGTTCGTCCAGGTTGTTCAGGATCGCCACGAGACTTGTATCCGAAACTCGGCTTCTTACGTCCGCCAGCCGCCCGATGGAACCGGCGTCCATTCGGTCGACGCGGGGGCGGTACATGGAATAAATGTTGGTAGCCGCCATGCACGTCAGAAAAGCGAGGATGACGAATTGGGGCATCCGGCGCGCACGCGGGAAATCGCGTAAAGCCCACGCGACGGCAAGGATAAGAAATGGATATGCGGGGAAAAACCGCTCCGGCGATCCGGGCTCGAACAGAAAGACCGCGAAGGCCAACACCGGAACAGAACCGGCCAGAAGCGCCCAAAACGCCCAATGTCCCGGCGATCGCAGCAGAGCGTAGATCAGGCTGAGAAGAAAGATATCGAAGATCAGTATCTTCCAGAGGCTGGCGCGCATGAGGTCCCGTATGCCTACCGGCGCATAGGGGTCCTTTAGCAAGAAGCGCTTGTAAAGAATTCCGTCGCTGCCCATGAAGAAGAAAGAGCGAGGAAGTCCTGTTGCCAGCCGTGCGATGCGGTGCGTTTGCGACCAACCGTGCCCCGACTCGGCGATCCAGGTCCGCGCTTGCGAAATTGAGGTTATGCGCCTGGCCCATGCGCCGGCGCCAAACCCGAGCGCAAGGCAGATCAGAAGAACGACGACGAAGCGGCGCATCAACCGAATGTTCTCGGGCCGCAACACAGAAGCCGGATGGAACGTTGCGGCAGTCGGCCAGAGCGCAATGAAAACAATGCCGGGCGCGGATAGTACGTAGGGGAACCACAACATCGCGGCGAACGCCGCCAGAGCGGCGCTGGCGACAAGGGCTGCCGGCCGGATCGGGCCGTCTCCGCGGCCATTCCGAAGGACCCAGATGCTGAGAGTCACTGCAAACAGGCCGCACACATAGGAAGCTCCCGCGTGGACGTACGTCAGAAAAGAATTGGAACACGCAAAGGAAAAGGCAATGAGGAAAGCAACCGCTCTTGAGGCCGTGAGATCGAGAGCCAACGAATGCCACAGCAGAACCGTCAGAACGCCACATAGGATCGTGAGGCCCATCAGGACGAAAGCGCCGGCCTGGACCGGCCCCCAATCCGTGAGCCGGGCGAACACGGGCGCGCCCGCCGTCACCAACCCCCAGCCAATCGGCCTCCAAAAGAGGTGGCCAAACTCCCAAAGCAGGCTTCCAGCGCCTATCGGAGATCTTCCAACGTACTGCGCGATGTCGCCGGTATAGCTACTTGTGTCGCCGAAATAGATACCTCTCGTCGAACACAGCAGTATCAAGAGCGTGGCGGCCAGCCAGCCATGTTTCATCCCCAGGCGGCCCGCCGCGCCCCTAAATGCCCCGCCTGAACGCGCGGCGGTGTGGCTTCGGGGTTCACCGGCGCGCAAGATCGGACCAGCCACTTCGTTTTCCATCGGAGTCAGTGTACCAAAGTGCGGCCGGGCTGCGTCCGATGGCCGCAGTCCGAATTACAGGCCGCCAAGTCCGACCGGTCCGATCCAGGTCAGTTGATGAGGGCGCGGATCAAGCTCCGCTTGCCACGCCAGATCAGCACTTCCAATTTGCCGCCATCATCGACGATTTTCTGTGGAAGCCAATCCCATTCGCCACTAAGGTAAACGAGAAACTCCTTGCCGGGAGCGGCAAATTCCCGGTAGCGCAGGGTCATGGCGCCGTAAGGAGCGAATGCATCGGGCCCCAGGTCTCCCGTATGGAAGTACTTCACCGAAGAGGCCTCGTCGGAAAGATATAGAATTCGGGGCTTGAGATCCGCTGGCGCGTAATACCAGAGCTGCAGGAAGAGGAGTTTGTTGCCTACGGCGACCGGCTCGCGCTGAAGCGCCTGCCGGAGAATGGGCTCACCGTCGAGCGGGTTCCTGAACGGCTTTGCTTGCGCCAGTTCCGCCAGAAACGGTCCGAGCGCGGCTATGACGAACACCGCCGCGACGACGCTTCGCCCGTGCGCCAGACGGGCGCCGAGCAAGGGAGCCAGGAGGGCGAGGCCTGCCACCCCAAGAATGGCATAACGGTCGGTGAACATATGAGGCGGAATCACCAGAGCTACGCTGATGGCGGCGACGGGGATCGCCAGGAAGAGCGCGGCGGCCAGCATTTCGTAATCCGGGATCGAGATTCGCCGCGCCGATGGAGACGGCGCCCCCGGGTCGCCCAGAACAAAATAGCCGGCCAAAAGCGCCGCGACAAGCACTAAGAATGGGATGGTTAGCTGAAATTGACTCTGGTAGTAATCGAGATAACTCCGAAAGGAAGCCCGCGCCCAGGGATTCTGGGCGTTATTGATTGAGTTCCGTAAAGCGGAAAACAGGATCGCCAAGGGCGTCGACCCTGCCGCAAACGCCAGCCAAACGGGCCAATCGATTGCTCTGCGCCGAAAGCTCCTCAAGGCTTCGCCGCCGGCGAGAGGCAGGTAGAGGAAGACGGCGTAGTAGTGGTTGAAGAGCGCGCCCACAATGGCCAGCGCCAGTCCCATGAGGGCCAGGGCGCGTTTCTTTCCGTCGGCCGCGGCCTGCCAGCAAACCAGCGCCAGCCCCCCAAAACCGAGCAGCGCGCCATAACACCTGGCCTCGAAGGAGAACCCGTAGGCCGCGGTGGCAAACGGCAGCAACAATGCCGCCAGAGCGAACAAAACCCCTACCCGCCGGACGGTAAACCGATACATGCACAAACAGAAGACCCAGAAACCAACCATACCCGGCAGTCGCGAGACCACCTCGCCCGCGCCAAACAGTCTGTTCACCACGTGCGTAACCAGGTGTATGAACGGAGGCATTTGCTCGTACGGAGGCAGAAGCTCGAACCTCCGCCAGGCGCGTACCACGGCTGGGAGCGTCGGTTGTTGCGCGATAGTCAGGGTAAAGATCTCGTCATACCAAAAAACTCTCCCTCGGGCCCGCGCAGCGGTACCGACGAAATAGATGATAGACAGCGCCACCAGGACCAAGAGCTTGTGCCGATTAAGGAAGATCTCCAAGGCGGCCGAGCGGCGCTCCAGAGCCGCGGCAGGGGCCGCCGCTCCTGATTCGTGTTCTACTGGCTTCGGAAAAGGCGTCATGAGAAATCCATTCTACATCGGGGCGCGATCAGGTTCGTGGCTGCGGCGCCCGTAGCCGGGCTCGCGCGTTGCGGCCCGGTGGCCACGTATCGGCGGTCGAGACCACGATCGAGCAGCGGAAGACATGGCTGCGGCGGGAGCCTTCCCAACCGGGCGGAATCTCTAAACGGATGCACCAACGGAACTCCCGCCGCGGAGCCGCGAGACCAGCCGGAAGACGCCGAATGCGGCGGGGATCGTCAACAGGCTGATGGCCGGCACAAGATACCGCAGCAACGTTGCCGCAAGCATCGACATGGCCCAGAAATACAGGATCAACCCGGCGGCGAGGGTGGCAATCCTTCGCGGCCCGCCGCCGGCCCGCCAGGAAACCACCGCTCCGAATACAAAGAGCAGGATGTACGGCGCCTGAACCAGCACGATGCGATTTTCCAGGCGCTGCGAATTGGTGGCATACCACGCGCGCGCCGCCTTCAGGACCATTAACTCGGCCAGAGGCCCGGCACGGGCGTGGCGCGCCGCGAAAAGCAACACCCCGAGTTGGGAGACACGCTCGAGCGCGGGCCGTTCATCCTCGATTGTCTGCATGACCTGCCGCACGGGCGGTGAAACTCTCACGCTCGGAGAATCGCCGCTGGCGGTGAGAGTGACGCCGAACGTCAAACCGTCGATCATGGTGTTCGTGCCCACTGTCGCGACGGGGATCCATAGCCCGGTCCTCTGGTGCGCCAGGATCTCCCACGGCGCAACCACCAGAATATTACCGGCCATTAGGAAGGCAGCCAGCACTGCCTTCCGGCGCATGCGGATCTGGGAACAAGACACGAGCATCGCGAGCACCAGCACGGGCCCGAACATCAGACCGATGGGCCGGACCAATGTGGCCAACGCCGCCAGGGCCCCTGCAGCCGCTGCGTACCACGGTTTGGCGCGTTCGATCGAACAGGTCCAAGCCAGGACGGCGCCCAAAAAGAGAGGGATAAAAGGCGCTTCCGCATTCGGCTGTTTGAAAATCCAGAGATTGAACGGATAGGTAATCCAGAGCAGCGCCGCGCCGGCCGCCGCCGGCCAGGGGCAGAACAGTTCCGCGATCAGATATACCAGGATCGCGGACAGGACCGCCGCCGCCGCGGCAAACGCGCGCAGGGCGGCCGAGTCGGGCAGGCCGCTAATCCGAGCCAGGCCGAAGACGCCGGCGAGGACCAGAGGATAACCGGGGGGATAATGCACCAGGAATCTGCCGTCCGGGCCCACCAGCCCCGTGCCGTTCAGAACGCTTCGGGCCGCCGGAGCGTAGATGGCTCTGTAATCGTAGTTTTCGTTCTCAGCCCATCGCGACGGCAGCGCGGCCAGAAAGACGGCTTGCGCCACCAGGGACGCCAGGACCACAAACGCCAGCAGCCATCGGCGATGGACCGGCTCGAGAGCGGGCGGCGGCGAGTCGCGCCAGCTTCGAGACGAGATCGGCATGAAGCATCAGTATACAACGCGCCCCCGCGCTCGCTGCGGCCAGCAGGGAACCAGCGTCTCCGGATCGACCAATGCTATGGGGATTTCATCGTTCCAAACGCGGCGAGGCGCAGCTCGATTCGTCCCGTTTCGTCACATGACCGTATCGAATCGCCACTTGCGCCCCGGCCCGGCCCGCGCCACGAATGCCGCGCCGGCTTCAGACATCTCCCGCTCGGCTACGGCCAGTTCCGGCTGCGCTGCCGCGAAGAACCCTACAGTCACGCCCGCGATCAACGGCAGCCACCCGGAATAGGCCACATACGTGAAAACAGTGAAGACTGCGTATGCCCACAGCGACGTGCGCAGCGCATACGCTAGATTGGCAATGTCACGAGCCCGCGTCGTCGGTATCCGCACAGCTCGCCGGTAGCACGCTCCCACGCTTCGGAAACAGCTCACCAGCAATATCATGTACGCTATCAAAGCCGGAATACCCGCCTCCGACGACACCTGCGTGTACGTGTTATGAGTGCCTTGCCAGCCTGCGCGGTGCCCTGCCTCCGTGTCCAGTCCAGCGGTATATGTCCCGAACTGGCCAATACCGCAGCCCATCAAGGGGTGCTCCATCGTCACCTGCAAGCTTCTCAGGAACAGTGCCTTCCTCGCGCGGGTGGAACTGACCGCGCCCCCCACAGCCGCGGCGTCCGGCGCCGCGAACTGTTCGTCGCTGCTAGCCTCGGCATCCGAGAAGATGGTCGCGTAGCGGCGTTCCAGCGCACCCGGAAGAAGCGCCCCGGCGATGGCGACGAGGACCCCCACGCCGAGAACCATCAGAACCTTTTGCGGCACTGAAACCCTCAGGAACACGCAAAAGCCGATAGCCACTAGGCCAATGAGCCCCCCACGGGACCCAGTCCGAAGCAGGACCACTAGCGTGGCGAGGATCGCGGCGCCAATGAGTAACTTCCGAAGCTTGCCGACGCGGGAGTCGGCGAACATCAGGCCCAGGCACGGCAAACCCAGCAGCAGCCCAAACGCGAGTTCGTTCGGATTGGAGTAGGAGCCCCGTTCCAGCGCCAGCCGGCCATCTACCATCGTGCCCTTCCAGGCGACCAATGCAGCCGCCAGAACCGCGCCCATCGCGATGGAATACAGCGCCCAGCGGCAGTGGCGGAGAGTCATCACGACCGATCCCGCGATCAGGAACAGCAGCACCGATTTCATCCAGTCCCCGGTGAAAACGCCTAGGCTTCCAGTTCGCCAGGAACTGAATGGCACGTTCACGGCGTACAACATAGTTAAGGCGATCACGCACATTCCGATTGGCGAACGAAGCGTCCGTCCAATGCCGCCTCCCAGGACCGCGCCCGCGGAAGCGATTGCGCCCAAGATGAGGGGGACGTGCAGACTGTAGAACTTGATGTCCAGGATACGGCTGTAGTTCACCAGGTTGAAAACCCAGAAACAGTAGAAGGCAACACTCCGCAGCGGTGTGGAGGTGGGGGACGCCTCCGCCGTGGAATGCGCGTTGCTGGGTGTCGCCATCATAGCGGTGGGCGCTGCCACCCTCATTCTACCTTAGCTCCCAGACCGGAAACCGATGCCGCCTCTGAGCCCATTGGAGAGTTACTTCCCCTGGATTGCGCGCGGAACGCATTCCCTGAGCGCGAAGGCGCTCGAGAAGGCGCTCAAGAGGCGGACGGGCTGCGCAAGTTCGGAGCAGTTGGTAAAGGGCCCCTTGTCGTCTTCGCCGGTTTCGTTTGGACCTCAAAAGGGTCCCGAGCTGAGCTATGCGAGCGCGAGAGCCTCGGTGGGAACGAAATGCCGGGTTGCTCGGCCCGCCAGTCCGATGCCATGGCGGAAAATTCAGTGGGCTGCGGTGGCGCAGATGAGCCTCCATTCGCCGGATTTTCAGGCCTCTTAGTCTGAATCTGAGAATACGGCGCGGCTCCTTGACTGGGCCGAAGACCGGTTCGGAGATTGCCTTTCTCAAACCACAAAAGGCCGTGCGGGTCTCACCTGCCAGAGTCTCCCGTGCACGCGCCGCTGCGGCAGTCTGGCCCGTTTTCCCATCGAGCAAGAGGTTAGAGAGCAAGCGCGAAGATCAGCGCCGACAAGAGCGCCGCTCCATAAGACCACCGGTCGCGCAGCAAGAACGCGACAGGATCCTCATCGACGAGCGCGCCGCGGTGCGCGAGAATCCAGAGTCTGCTCATCCAACCGAACAGGATTGGACAGACCAGCCACAACAGGTCGGGCGTGCGGTACAGTTCGCGCACATCGGGGCTCCCCAGGTACAACCCCAGGGCAACGACAGCTCCGATGAAGGAAGAAACGCCGACAGAAAGCAGCGGCATTGCGTCTTCCGGCAGATAGGCGCGGCGGTTGACCGAATCCGACGATTGAACTATGCGATTGTGGATCTCGGCGTAACGTTTCAGCACCGCCAGTCCGGAAAAAACAAAGAGACAGAACAAAGCGGTCCAGGAGGAGATGCGAATGTCCGTGGCAGCCGACCCGAGAAACACCCTGAAGACGTAGAAGGAAGCCAGCATAACCACGTCCGAGATGAGGACTCTCTTTAGCCAAATCGAGTACATCATGGCGCCGGCAAGATATAGCGCCAGCAGGAGCGAAACTGGCGGTCTCACGAGCCATCCCAGGCCCACAGCGAGAGCGGCGAGCGCCATTCCAACCGGGACGCCCAACTGGAAGGAAACCGCGCCTCTCGCAAACGGACGGCGCCTCTTGGTCGGGTGCCGCCGATCCGCCTCCACGTCGAAAATGTCGTTCCACAGGTACGCGGAGGAACAGGCCAGACACAGCAGAAGACAGGTTAGACCGGATCGCAGCAGCGCGGTTGCATCCGTGAACCGGTGGCTAAGCAATACCGGCGCGAAGACCAGGATGTTCTTCACCCACTGCTTCGGGCGCGCCGCGGACAACAGGCTGGACCAGCGCTTGACCCGGCCATCCGTGCGTACCCAGAAGGCCGCCATCGACTCTCTTTTCAATCGCTCGGCCAACCGCGGCGACGGCGACACGACATAGGACCGCCGGCAGTTACGAAAGGTTTCCATGTCGCGCCATGAGGCGCCGACGTAATCAAACCCCTTCACTCCGAACCTGGCGGTCAGTGCGCCGGCCTTGCGCCGGCCCGCCAGACGTTCGGCGCCAGTGGTTGCGAAAACACCGGAGAATAGGCCCAGGTGGCTCGCCACATCCTGGGCCATGCGTTCGTGGGCCGCAGTCGCCAGGAACACCGCGCGGCCCGATGCCGACTCGCTTCGCACAAAACCGATCACCGGTTCCGAATAGGGCAGGAAGGATGCGTCCGGCCGGAATCTCTCCACCAGCGCCGCCCAGACGTACGCCTGTCCGCGAATCGCCCAAAACAGAATGAGGAAAATCCAGGCAGGGTTTTGACGCAAGGCCCTAACGATGGTTTCCGTCAGCGTGTTCGTACCGGCCAATGTGTCGTCCAGATCGACGCAGAGCGGTACGGACGAGGTTGTGGAACTCATCCAAAATCCGCAATGTGGTCGAAGCGGGATATAAACCATGTCCAAACGTGCGCCGGCCCACCACCTCCGCGGGCCGCCGATTCTAGAGGCATGACCATCAGGGTACCAGCATACGGCCTTGAGGGCCATCGCAATGGAGCGGCAATGGAGCGCCGCCGCCACGACCTCCGGGCAGCCGGCCGCCGCCGGTCTCCGCAAAGCGACGCAACTGCGGTCACGGGCTCACACTCGACGTTCCCGACTCGCCGAAAGCCCTTGAATGCCGAGTCTGGATGGGAGGGCTCTTCCGGAGAATCGCCGGCCGCGCCGGCCTAACCTGCTTCACTCCGCGATACCCCTCGCATTTGGACGCGGCCCCCGCGCGGACTTATACTGGCCGGGAGGAACGATGACTCCGAATTTCGACCTGACTCGCCGCGTTTTCCTGGGCGCGATGGCGGCCGCGCCCCTGGCTTCGGCCGCCGATGGCTGGGTGGACCTCTTCGATGGCAAGAGCCTCGCCGGCTGGCGACCCGGCGGGAACCAGAGTTCCTGGACCGTTGCCGACGGCCAGCTCACCGCCCAGGGACCCATCTCGCACCTCTTCTATTCCGGGCCGGTGAATGGGGCGGTATTCCGCAACTTCGAGTTGGAAGTGGAGGTCCGCACCCGGCGCGTGTCCGCTTCCGGCGTCTACTTCCACACCGCCTACCAGGAATCCGGCTCCCCGGTGAAGGGCTTCGAAATCCAGGTCAACAACGCGGACCCCGGCGAGGGCGCGTTCCGCGATCGAGAGAAGACCGGGTCGCTCCGCGGAGTGCGCGGCGTCTACAAGCAGCTTCAGGCCGAAGACCAGTGGTTCAAGCTCAACGCCCTGGTGCGCGGCAAGAACGTGCAGATCCGCCTGAACGGCGTTCTGGTGGTGGATTACACCGAGCCCACCCCTCCCGTGATCCCGCCCGGGCAGGCGACCGCTCGCTATCTGGATAAGGGCACGTTCGCGCTGGAATGCCATGACGAAGGGTCCCGCGTCTTTTTCCGGAGCGTTCGCGTGCGCCCCCTGCCCGACAATACGCCCACGCCCCCCGGCCCCGCGCCGGTAGCCGATGACGTGTTCAAGAAGATCATGGCCCTCGGCGCGCAGAATTATCCCGTGGTGGATTACCACGTGCACCTCAAGGAAGGTCTCACCCTCGAACAAGCGCTCGAAAAGTCCCGCTGCGACGGCATCTTCTACGGCTTGGCCGTCAACTGCGGCCAGGGTTTTCCCATTGAAAACGACGACGGCGCGCGGGCTTTCTTCGAGAGCATGAAGGGCCAGCCCGTCTTCATCGCCATGCAGGCCGAAGGCCGCGAGTGGATGCGGATGTTCACCCGCCGCGCCGTGGCCCTGTTCGACTATGTCTTCACCGATTCCATGACCTGGACCGACAACCACGGGAAGCGCATGAGGTTGTGGCTCCCCGATGAAGTGGGAACTATCGCCGATCCCCAGGAGTTCATGGATACTCTGGTGGAACGCGCCACCGGCATCATCGAGCGCGAACCCATCGATATCTATGTGAACCCGACCTTCCTGCCTGACGTGATCGCCAAGGATTACGACCGCCTGTGGACCGAGGCGCGCATGAAGAAGGTGGTGGACGCGGCGGCGAAGAACCAAGTGGCCATCGAGATCAACAGCCGGTACAAGCTGCCCAGCCCCGCCTTTATCCGCATGGCCAAGCAGGCCGGCTGCAAGTTCACCTTCGGGACCAACAACACCAGCCCCGCCGATCTGGGCCGCTCCGAGTACGGCCTCCGCATGGTGGAGGAATGCAGCCTCACGTGGCGGGATTTCTTCGTCCCCGGCGCCTGGTGGCCCAAAGCCTTCGAGCGCAAAGGGGCGGCGCTCAAAGCGGGATAGCCGCCAGGACTGTTTGGGGGAACTCGAGAATTCTCGGCGATCCGTCGATCTCGGTTCCGAACAGCTCCCTGAGATCGCCCAGAAACTTTGCGAGGTCGAAGATCGTGCGCCCGGATTCCAGGTCGACCAGGAAGTCCACATCGCTATCCAGCCGGTTCTCGCCCGTCGCCACCGACCCGAACACACGCACATTGCGGCAGCCGCGCATCTCCGCCAATCGGATGATCTCGGCCTTCTTCTCCCGACGCAACGTGTCCAGCGTTACCATGCTCTCTCCGTTCTTATTTTCCTCCAACGTCATATTCCACTGGGCAGGCGGGGGCGAATCCTCCGAGACCCGCGCCTCTCATCCCGCCTTTCGCTTCTTGCGGGCGGCAACCAACGCGCTGCGCCTGCGCCGAGGCCTCGTGGTACATTAACAAGGTAGAGTTCTGGCGTTCGTGCCGCTACGGGCCGACCATTTTCTGACGGCGCGAGAGTGGGGGCCGCGGGTTATGACCGCACGCATCCGCCATGCCGACTGTAAGCGTGTTCTTCGGAATCGTGATTCGGATGTACTACCGCGATCATGCGCCTCCTCATTTTCACGCAGTCTACAACGGACAGGATGTCGCGATCGCCATCGAGAGCCTGCAAATACTCCGGGGCAGCCTCACGAGACGCGCTCTGAATCTGGTGTTGGACTGGGCGGAGTTGCGCCGGGCAGAGCTGCTGGAGAACTGGCGGCTCGTCGAGGCGCGGCGCCCGCTGCGAGATATTGCGCCGCTGGAGTAACCCGATGATGCGCGTGACCCGAGTAGCCGCGAGACCTGGGTACCGACTCGAAGCCGAAATCGAAGGTGGTTGGACCGGCGTTTTGGATCTGACGTCCGAACTCTGTGGCCCGGTGTTCGAGCCTCTCCGGGACCCGGAACTATTCAACCAGGTAAGGCTGGACGAATTCGGCGTGATCTGCTGGCCGAATGGCGCCGATCTCGCCCCGGAGTTTGTTTACGACGAACTGCTCCGTCAAGCGGGCGACTCGATGCATCCGGCAGCCTGACCGAGCGACAGTGCCGGCGGAAAGGGCCTTAAGCAGCCGCGGAAAGAACGCGGCCCTGCTTTCCAAAACCTGCTCCAAGCCCACCAGCAGGAACATGTTCCCGCTACGCCGCCTGTCGACGTTGTACTGAGTGCCAGAACGGCGCTCGCCGTCAAGGGTTCGCTTCGCCGCCTCAAACAACAGCGCGCCCTGAGGTTTTAGGTTTCGGTAGGTTTCGGTATAGGTTTCGGGGATGTCCCCGGTTTCCCCGGTTTCCCGGTTGTTACTGTTTCGCCGCCGGTTCGGACTTCAGCCTGCTCAAGCCGTCCGGTGTAACCGCAAACGCCAAAAAGAGGGAATCCGGCCGCCGCTGGGCATAGTTTGCACAGTAAGGCTCAGTCGAGAGGCGGCTCCACTCGGTCGTATCGATCTCGACGGAGAACTCCTGCCTGTCTGCACGCCACCGAAGTCCTTTCGGAAGCTGCTTCTGGCTAACACAGTCGTCCTTGAAGGAGTCAGCCTTGGCCAACAAGCTGTGCTCCAGATCGGATGGGTGCTCAAAATCGACTGCGTACAGGTAGTAGAGTGCATGCCCCATTCCAGAGTCTTCGTCCTCGCACAGCAGCACGTCGCGGCGATCTGGCAGCGCCACCCTCTCGCAGGAGTCGATAATTAGCGCGCTTCGGTACCAGATCGGAACCCAGCCGGCACCCCGCCGACTCAGCAGGAGCGTCCCGCCCCAACGGTACGGGTGCGTTTCAGCGCTCCAGCCGCTAACTGCGGCGTCATCGCTCTCGGCCCCGAGAAAGTGGCCGAAGATGACACCCTTCGGGTGAAAAGTTCGGTCGACAATATCGGAAAAGCGCTGGTCAAGCCTACGGGTCGTGCAGGCCGGGTCCACTCCCTGGACGGTACGAACCGGCGATTCGCAGAACCCGGTCAGTAGCCCGTCTGCCTCTTCCGGTGCCAAGGCCCGGGTCTGCGTCGACAGGATCGGCGAATAATAGCGCCACTCGCCAAGATTCAGGGCTTCAATGGTGGCGAACGGAACCAGCAGAAAGCCAACCACCAACGCGTGAGGTTTCAAGCTGTGCCGCATCGTGTAACGCGCCTCCTGACAGGATGGGTCGCTACTCCACCGCAATTAGGGCACCGGGGACATTGACCAATTACCCCCTCTGTCTTGCGGCTCCCATCTTCAACCGTTAAAACAACACGCGCGGATCTGAGACCTCCGCGAAGCCGGCGGTAGCGTCAGCCCCGCGCCGCCGCCATCGGCATAGTGCGCACCCGCTTCCCGGTGGCGTCGAAAACGGCGTTGGCGATGGCCGGAGCGATGGCGATGATCGGCGTTTCTCCGGCGCCCGCCGGCTCCAGGTCCTTACGGTCCAGCAGGATGACGTCCAGCTTGGGCAAGTCCTCGAAGCGCGGGACGCCGTACGAGGCGAATTCCCCGTTGGTCAAGCGCCCGTCCTTGAAAAGGCTCTCCTCGCGCAGCGCCGGGCCCAGACCCATCATGATGGCCCCTTCCACCTGCGACCGCAGGTTGGCGGGATTCAAGATGGCGCCGCACTCGAACGCCTGCACCACCTCGACCACCCTCGGCGCGCCCGTCGTGCGGTCCACTTCCACCTCGCAGCAGGCCGCCACCACGGAGTTCTTCTCGGTCCCGCAGGCCAAGCCGACGCCGGTTCCGGGCCGGCGCTTCTGGCGCCGTTCCAGCCAGCCGAACCTCTCCGCGGCCGCCTTGAGCACGTCCTTGATGCGGTCGTTATCGAGATGCGAAAGCCGGAATTCCAGCGGGTCCTTGCCGGCCGCTTCGGCCAGCTCGTCGGTGAACGCCTCGCGCGCAAAGTTGTTGGCCGTGGCCGCCAGGACGCGGTACGAGCCCGTCCGCAGCGGCGAATCGGAGGCAATGAATCTCGCCCGGGTGTTGGGGATGCGGTAGGGAGTATCCACGGCCGACGCGCCGGAGTTGTAGTTGGTGAAGTCCCAGGCCGAGATGCAGTTGTCGGCGTCCAGACCGGCTTCGGCTTCAATCAGCGCGGCGGGGCGGAAGTAGGCCCACATGAATTCCTCCGCGCGGGTCCATTGCACGGCCACCGGGCGGCCGGCCTCCTTGGCCAGGCGGGCGGCTTCCACGGCCGCTTCGCCGGTGTGTTTGCCGCCGAAGCCGCCGCCGAAGTGAGGCACGATCACGCGTACCCGCTCGGCCGCCACCCCGCAAGCTTCCGCCAGCGATTGGCGGACGCTCGGCGCATTGCTGGTACCGGTCCAGACCGTAAGACGGCCGTCCTGCCACTCCGCCACGGCGGCGCGCGGTTCCATGGGGGCGTGCTGGACGTAGGGGACCCGATAGGTAGCTTTCAGCCGGCGGCGCGCTTCCGCCAGGCCCTTCTCCACCGAGCCCCGGCCTTGCGCCTGCGCCCGCCCCTGCTGGTTGGCATGCTGCTTCAAGTGATCGAACAGAACGTCGCTCGAGGGCTGCTCGACGGTCTTCCATTTGGCCGTGGCGGCGACAGCCTCCAGCGCTTTACGAGCGGCGAAAGCGGTGGGCGCGGCGCATCCGACGAAGCTGCCGTCGCGCACCGCCGTTATCCCCGGCATCTTCCGCGCCGCCGCCAGGTCCACGCCGTCGAGGGTGGCGCCCCAGGAGGGCGGCCGCAGCACGCGGCCGTAGAGCATCCCCGGCCGCACAATATCGCTGGGGAAGCGGTGCGAGCCGGTCACCAGGTCGCGGGCGTCCAGCCGGACTTGCGGCTTTCCCAACAACTGCCAGTCCTTCGCCGCCGTGACCGCCGTCCCCTCGGGGAGAATGCTCTTATAGGCCGCCGCCAGCTCCGGTGAGCGGGCCAGGTCGGCGTAGCCGTACGTCTGGCCGGCATATTGCACCGCTCCGTTGCGCACTTCCAGGCGGGCGGTATCCACCCCGAATTGCCGGCCGGCCGCGGCCAGCAACAGGCCGCGCGCGGCGGCCGCCGCTCTTTGCACCTGCGGCGCGCTGCGGGGGGTTGTGCCGCTGCCGGCGGTGCCTCCATCGTTGGGCGTCAGCCCGGTGTCCCCCATGACCATGTGAACGCGCTCGAGCGGCGTCCGCAGCTCTTCCGCCGCGGCCATGGCCAGCTCCGTGAGTGCGCCCTGGCCTTCCTCTATCTTGCCGCTCAGGATGGTGATGGAACCGTCTTCCCCGATGTGCAGCCTGGTTTCGAGGGCCCCGGCTCCGGCGCCTCTCTGGGCTTGAGAGAGCGGGGCCGTGGCCACAATCAGCAGGCCCGCGCCGGCCATCTCGAAAAACTCCCTGCGGTTGAGGGCCAGGCGCCGCGCGGCCGGCTCGGGAAACTCGCGGCTTTCCGGCTGCGACTCTTCCGGACGAAACGAATGAGTGGACATGGCTGGCTCCTAACCCCTCTTCCCCGTGGCCCCCGCCGCGCGCCGCACGGCGGCCTGAATCCGGTGATAGTCGGCGCAGCGGCACAGATTCCCGTTCAGCCCCTCGACGATTTGCGCATCGGTTGGCTTGGGATGCGCCTCGAGCAGCGCCACCGTCCGCAGGATCATGCCGGGCGTGCAGTAGCCGCACTGCACCGCCCCTTCGTCCAGAAACGCCTGCTGGACAGGGTGCAGCGCCCCGTTTCGGGCGAGGCCCTCGATGGTGACGATGTTGTGGTTCTGAGCCGCGTAGGCCGGCGTCAGGCAGGAAAGAACGGGCTGGCCGTCAAGCAGGACCGTACACGCGCCGCACTGCCCTTCGCCGCAGCCATACTTTGTTCCGGTCAACCCCAGGTCCTCTCGCAGAACTTCCAGGAGGGGCCGCTCGGGCTCAGTGTCCACGCTGCTTGCTTTTCCGTTCACGGTAAACCGGATGCTCGCCATAGGTAGGGGACCTCCCGGCGCGCCGGGTCAAAGGCACGCCGCACCTGAATTATATGTCCGTGCGCGGAGGGTAGGGGACAAACAGATCCGGAAGGCGGTCTGACTGGGCCGGGCATGCCCAGCCCGCGGCCCCGAGGAATGAGTCAGGCCTAGCGGCCGAAGTTCTGCATGTTTTGTGGGGCAGGCAATCTTGCCTGCAGCCGCCTTTCTAGGCGGCTTTTTCGGGTCCGCGGAGCCCTCTCACACGGCAGACGCCGGCTGAAAGCCGGCGGCAGCCAGGATTGGCTGCCCCACAGTTATCTGCATACTCGTCATTCTGTTCGCCGCAGACCGCTAGCTGCCGTAGTAGCCGGCGCGGGTTTGCACAACCAGATCCTTTTTCTTGGCGGTTTTGGCGGTGAGATGGATATGGCGGTAGGCGCCCGTCTCGGCGGGCGGATCGGGCGTATAGCCGATATTGTACTGGTTGCGGAGGTCCTCTTCGATATCCGCGAAAATCTTGTCGAGCGGATGCAGGTACGTCACTTCGTAGAAGCGGCCCCCGGTTTCCTCGGCGATCTGTTTGAGCACTTTCTTGCCGTCCGGAAGCTCTTGCCCGCCGCCCCGCGGCATGGGCATGGGCATTCCTCTGCCCCGGCGCCCCATCCCACCCCCGCCGTAGCCGCCGTATCCCCCCGGGCTGCCATAGGCGGAGGGATCGGAAAAGAGCACCGAGTAGACCAGCGTATCGGCCTTTTGCGCCGCCGTGATCCCCTGGTACAGGGTGACCTTGCTCCCGGTATCCACGCCATCGGTGAGCAGGACCAGAGCCTTGCGGCCCTTCTGCTTGCTCATCAGGTCTTCGGAAGCCAGCAGGATGGCGTCGTACATCTTGGTGCCGCCACTGCGCAGGCGGCCTCCGCCCTGCGGATAACGGCCACCTTGCGGATAACCGCCGCCTTGCGGATAATTGCCGCCTTGCGGATAATTGCCGCCCTGTTGTTGGGTCTGCTGCTGCTGCGGCGGTTGGCCTACGCGCAACAGGTCCAGGCCCTTCTCCAGGTCCTGGCGCTTGGCGGTGAAATCCTGCAGCAGCTCGATTTCGAAATCGAAATGGATCACGAAGGCCAAGTCGCGATCCGGCCGCAGAATCTGGTCGAAAAACTTGAAGCTGGCGCTGCGCTCTTTGTCCAGTAACCGAGCCTGGCTGCCGCTGGTGTCCACCATCAGGCCCAGGAAAAGCGCCAGACTGCTCTCCTGTTCGAAGAATTTGATGGATTGCAGCCGGTCTTCGTCGTTCAGCGTAAAGTCGTCTTTGGTCAGGTCTTTAATGATCTTTCCCGACTTGTCCCGCACGGTGGCAAACAGGTTGACCAGCTTGACGTCCGTCGAGTATTTCGGCATTTGCTCGGCGGCCGGGCTCTGTTGGCCGGAGAGCAGGCGCGCGGCGGGAAACAGGGACAGGGCGGAGAGCAGACGCCTCCTCGTGAGTTTGTTTTCGGTAAACACTTCGCAGAGGAAGATGCATGGGAGGGGGTTTACGTTACCGGGAAAACAAAATTGTTCCGATGGGGCTCGACCCGGCCGACGAAAGAGGCCAGGACGCCCAGATGGAAATCCTGCTAAGTTAGTTCGTTCGGCGTTGCGGCCCGTCTGGGCTTCGGTGACGTTTCGGCTGGCGTATGCTCAGCCAGGTTGGCAACAGGAGCGACATCATGATACTCTCGATTCGAACCGGCGGCGCGTTGCTCTGCGCCCTGGCGATTTCCGCGGCATATGCGCAAACCCGGCCCGCGGAGCCTACAAAAACCGGCGGACTCCCGGCGCCTGCGCAAGCCAGACCCGCGGCTTCCGCCATTCCCCATCTGGAGAAGCGCGGCTTGGCCACGCAGATGATCGTGGACGGGAAACCTTTCCTCGTTCTGGGCGCGGAACCGCCCACCAGCGGGCCATCCAACCTGGTGTACCTGAAGTACATGATGAAGGTGATGGCCGAGACGCACCAGAACACGGGAGCGATCGCCATCGGGTGGAGCTGGATCGAGCCCGAGAAGGGCAAGTTCGACTTCAAGATCCTGGATGCGGCCATCGAGGACGCCAGGCTGATCGATCAGCGCATCTGCCTGGTGTGGTTCGGAAGCTGGAAGAACGGCGACTCCGACTTCGCGCCGGCCTGGGTGAAGGCCGACCAGGATCACTTCCCGCGCGCACAAAGCAAGGACGGCAGAGGCGTCGCCAGCCTCTCCGCCTTCAGCGAAGACAACTCGCAAGCGGATGCCCGCGCGTTTGCGGCCGTCATGCGCCATATCCGCGAAGTGGACAAGTCGCACCGCGTGATCATGGTCCAGGTGGAGAATGAAATCGGCATGAACCACGATTCGCGGGACTGGTCTCCGCTGGCGAACCAAGTGTATTCGGCGCCCGTCCCGGCCGAGCTGATGGATTACCTCCAGAAGCACAAGGACGGCTTGCATCCGGATCTCCTCAAACTCTGGGCAGCGGCTGGAGCCAAGACTTCCGGCACGTGGGAAGAGGTATTCGGCAAGGGCGCGGAGGGGGATGAGACCTTCATGGCCTGGAATTACGCGCGCTATATCAATCGCGTCGCGGAGGCCGGCAAGAAGGAATACCCGGTCCCCATGTTCGTGAACGTCTGGGGAACCACGGGATGGGGGAGGAGTCCGCGCGGCGAGGCGATTGACCACCTGCACGACGTATGGAGAGCGGGCGCTCCGGCGATCGACTTCTACTGCCCCGACGCGTACATGGGGCGCCAGGGGGCCGCGGACCACATCGTCGATTTGACGAAACGGTACGTCCGCGCCGGCAATCTGTTCTTCACCGTGGAAGCGTCGGACGGCGAGATGGGCGCCGCGCACGCCTTCTATGCCATCGGTGCGCAGCGCGCCATCGGCTATTCCGGCATGGGCAACGACGGCTTGCTCGATTGGTTCAGCAAGACGGGCATCAATTCGCCCGCGTGGCATACGGTGCCTGATGCGCCCTCGCGGCTGATTGGGTTTGGCGGGCCTACCTCGCCCAAGCCGCTCCCGCCCATGCCGCCCGAATTCGAAGCGAAAGCGCTCTCGCAGGGGTTCCTGACCCTTTCGCAAGTGGCTCCTCAGATCCTGGAACACCAGAGCAAGGGGACGATTGCAGGCGTGGTGTTGGACAAGCAGAGACCGAGCGAAAAGGTGAAATTGGGGAACTACGTTTTGAACGTGGGGCTGCCGCGCGGCCGCGGCGCGCAGGCGCCGGTCCCCGACCTTTTAGGCTACGGCGTATTCATGGCGACCGGCCCGGACGAGTACCTGCTGGTGGGCAATAATCTGATGATCACCTTCACCCCGGACACGCCGGGGCCGCCGCTTGGGGGATTGGCCGAACAGGCGGCGGGCCGGTTTGATAGCACCGGCAAATGGGTGACGCTGCAACTCCTTGGGGGCGACGATTCCTCCGACAACGTGGTTCGCCTTTCCTTCGGCGAACGCGCCGTCCAGCGTGTGAAGGTGTACCGGTACAAATAGGCTCGCTCCAATGCTGTTCACTTAGCAGGTCTGCTCCTCCGTGGCGCAGGCTCTCAGCCTGCCGACTCGACACTCGTGTCGAGTCTGGCGCTCGGTCCGCCACCAAGCGTCGAGAAGGAGCCTCGACGCGGCAGCCTGAGAGGCTGCTCCACGGAAGAGAGCGGCGATTCAGTGAACAGTATCGAGGCTCGCTCAAGCCGGACGCGCCGATGCCGGCGAGGCCGGACAAGAAAGGCGCAGCGCAATGAAGAAGGCTACGCGGCGGGAATTGCTTCAGGGAGCGGGAATGGCGCTGGCGGCCATACCCGCTCTGGCTCAAAGGCAAGGCGCCGGCGCGGCCCCGGAAACCAGCCCGTTGACGCTCTGGTTTCCGAGGCCGGCCAAGGTCTGGACGGAAGCGCTGCCGGTGGGCAACGGAAACCTGGGCGCCATGGTGTTCGGCGGCGTGGAGCACGAAAGGATCCAGCTCAACGAGCACAGCGTGTGGTCGGGCCATCACGTCGAGAACGACGATCCGCGGGTTCTCGATCAAATCAAGCAGATCCGCCAACTGCTGTTCGAAGGCAAGTTCGGCGAAGCCAATTCGATGGGACGCGGAGGCCGTGGGGCGCGAGGCGCAGCCGTGGCCCCGGCGCCTCCCGCCGGGGCGGCGGCGGCCGGGGCTCCGCCGGCCGGGGCCGCCGCCAACGCTCCGCGCCGGCCAGGGGGCGGGCGCACTTCGTATGAGACCCTGGCCGACCTGGCGCTCGATTTCCGCCACGGAGGGGCATCCCCGGAAGGGTACCGCCGCGAGCTGAACCTCGATACCGGTATTGCGCGAGTGGAGTACCGCGCCGGCGGCGTCCGGTTCACGCGCGAAGTGTTCGTATCGCATCCCGACCAGGCGATCGTGGTGCGAATTTCGGGCGACCAGCCCGGCAGCGTGGCTTTCGATGCGCAACTCAAGCGCGAAGCCGACGCCCAAGCCGAATCCGCCGCCCCCAACGGCATTGTGCTGCGCGGCGAGGCCGTCAACGGCGGTGTGATATTCGAATGCCGCCTCGAGGCACGCGCCGAAGGCGGCCAGGTGAAGGCCACTCCCGAAGGGTTGAGCGTAACAGGGGCCAATGCGGTCACCCTGCTGCTGACCGCCGGCACGAACTACAAACTCCACTACCCGGATTTCAAAGGCGACGATCCGGCCGAGGGTTGCCGGCGGCGTCTGGCGGCGGTGGCCGCCAAACCGTACGCCCGAATTCGGGAGGCCCACATCGCCGATCACCGGCGCCTTTTCCGGCGCGTGGAACTGGACCTCGGCGGGCCGGACCGCTCCGCGGTTCCCACGGACGAGCGCCTCGCGGCCGTGCAAAAGGGCGCGGACGATCCGCAACTGCTTGGCATTTACTTCCAGTACGGCCGCTACATGCTGATGGGCAGCTCCCGCCCCGGCACGCTGCCGGCCAACCTGCAAGGCATTTGGGCCGAAGGCCTCACCCCGCCCTGGTCGGCCGATTACCACGTCAATATCAATATCCAGATGAACTACTGGCCCGCCGAGCCCTGCAATCTTTCCGAGTGCCACGAGCCGCTGTTCGACTTCATCGACATGCTGCGCGGCCCGGGGCGGCGCACGGCGGAAATCGCCTACGGCTGCAAAGGGTTCGTAGTGCATTACACGACCAACCTGTGGGGGCAAACGGCCCTCCAGAGCCCCAGCGGCATCGGCTTGTGGCAAGGCGCTTCGGGCTGGCTGGCGCAGCATGTCTGGGAGCATTACGCCTTCACCGGCGACCGCAAATTCCTGCGCGAGCGCGCCTGGCCGGCGCTGAAAGAGGCGGCCGAGTTCTACCTCGATTACATGTCCGAGGACCCTCGCACGGGAAAGCTGGTGGCCGGTCCGGCATCCTCGCCCGAGAACCGTTTCAAAGCGCCCGATGGCTCGGAAGGCCAGGTGGATATTGCGCCGGCCATGAGCCAGGAAATTGTCTACGACGTGCTGACGAACGTGATGCGGGCCGCGGAGATTCTGGGAATCGAACCGGAGTTCGCGCGGCGCGCGTCGGATGCCCGAGCCCGCCTTTTGCCGCTCAAGATCGGCCAGTACGGGCAGATTGAGGAGTGGTCCCAGGATTTCGACGAGCCCGAGCCCGGCCATCGCCATATGTCGCAGCTTTTCGGATTGCATCCCGGCAAGCAGATCACGGTGCACGGCACGCCCGAGCTGGCCGAAGGAGCGCGCAAGACGCTGGCGCGGCGGCTGGCGAACGGGGGCGGGCACACCGGCTGGAGCCGGGCCTGGATCGTCAATTTCTGGGCGCGCCTGGAAGATGGAGAACAGGCCCACGACCACGTCATGCTGCTGCTGCGCAACTCGACGCTGTCCAACCTGTTCGACACGCACCCGCCGTTCCAGATCGACGGCAACTTCGGCGGCTGCGCCGGAATCGCCGAAATGCTCTTACAGAGCCATGATGGCGAAATCGCGCTTTTGCCGGCGCTGCCGAAAGCCTGGGCCACCGGCCGTTACAAAGGCCTGCGCGCGCGCGGCGGCGTGGAGGTGGAAGTCGCATGGCGCGGCGGCAAGCCCGTCTCCGCGACTCTGTACGCCGCGGTGGATGGGCTCCACAAGATCCGTCCGCCGAAAGGGTCGCGCATCGCGGAAGTGCGCTCGGCCGCCGGCCGCGTGGCCGCGACGCCCGCGCCGGATGGCGTAATCCAACTGCCCGTCAAAGCCGGCCAGTCCTACAGCCTCACGTTTGCTTAGAGTTTGGTTGGATTGGGACAGGCCCAGGAGTTTCTCTCCATGAACTTAAGCTGCTCAGACAAAAAGTCCAAGGTTCTCTGGACCCGCCAAAGCGCGGGCGGCAGCTACATTTTTGTTGAGATCTCCGCGCCTTGCGATCACCATCCATTGGGAGTCGACCCAGCCCGGAGGGCGAAACATCTTAGCCCACGGCGCAAGCCGCGGGGAAGAGGTCGGCCGGCCGCCTAGCCCCGGAACGGGGCGGAAGGCTATGCCACACAGTTTCGCTTCCCTGCTCGTTCACGTCGTCTTTTCCACGAAGGATCGCGTCTCGGAACTGTCACCGGGGCTCCGGCGACATCGCGACGCAACAAGAGCGCCATCGCCAAGTGTCGTTCCAAGAGGAATTCCTGTCATTCCTGAGGAAGCATGGCATCGAATACGATACGCGCGACCTCTGGGGCTGAGAACACCCTTTCGCCCCGTTCCGGGGCTCGCATTCTCACGTGCGTTTCCACACGGCTCACGCCGTGGGCTAGGATGTTTCGCCCTCCGGGCTTCGGAAATGTACAAACTCCAGGGGTCAAGCCCGAAGGCCTGACCCCACTTTCACGTCGCCCTGTCGCCGCGCCGGCGCTACCCGAACCGCTCTTCCCGCCAGGGGTCTCCGCGCATGTGGTAGCCGTTGGCTTCCCAGAAGCCGGGGTGATCCTCTTTCAGCAGCTCGACCCCGCCCACCCACTTGGCGCTTTTCCAGGCGTACAGGCGGGGCACGATCAGGCGGGCCGGGCCGCCGTGCTCGGCGGAAATCGGGGCCCCGTCGTGCAGGGTCGCCACCAGCGCGTCTTCGGCCAGAAAGTATTCGAGGGGCAGATTCGTGGTCCAGCCGCGGTCGTAGCCATACGCCATGACGAACCGGGCTTCGGGGGCCGCGCCACCCGCCAGCCGCACCAACTCGCGCGCTGGCACGCCTTCCCACAGGTTGCCCAGCCGCGACCAGCGCGTCACGCAATGGAAATCGGCGAACACCCGGACGCGGGGAAGGCGCAAGAACTCTTCCCAGCTCCATTCCGCCCCCTTTCTCACCAGCCCGCCCACCCGGAAGCGCCATCTGGCCAGGTCTATCGACGGCGGCCCACTGGCATCGAGAACCGGCCACTTCCTGGTGCGCGACTGCCCCGGCGGCACACGCCTGGCGCGGCGCGTGTCCGGGCTGATCACCACATCCGGGGGCAGCCCCTCGGGAGCGGGCGCATCCTGACCCTGCGTTTTGTCTTGATCCATCTGGTTGTTGGATTCAAAACGGCCCCGGCGCGGTTCTTTCCGCCCGCCGGCGGCGCTCCCCTGCAACGTGCGAAGGCACGCCCCGAGCGCAAAGTGGGTTCATTTCAGGGGAAGGAATCTGTGCCCGTCAGCGGCACGGAGGGATGGGGGGGACGGGACTCCAATTCCGGACGGATCGCCACCACCACGTCGGTGGTGGGGCCCCGGTACACAATTCTCAGCTTCTGTTGTTCGATGAATTCGCGGTCGAAAACACTGTTCAGAACGTAGACCTGCTTGTCCGGCGGCAACGGCCGTTCCACAGCGCCCACGAACTCCGAGATGGTCTCATGGCCCGAGATCTCCCGATACAGCCGCAAAGGTAGGACATAGAGCCACGTCGCGCCGATTTCTCTCACGCCATAGGCCCGGTTGTAGTACGCGACAACGGAGTAGGCGCGGTCGATGTCCGCACCCCATTGCCAGTCCTTGAAGTATCCGGCGCGCAGGCAGAGGAGGAAATAGGAGCCAATCACGAACATAAGCGCAACGACGGCGCGGCGCAACCATGCCGCGGGCCGCCGCGACGATGGAATTTCAGCGACGGCGGCGGCCACTAGCATGAAGAGCGGGACAAGATAGATCCCGGTTCGGTCGCGCGGCAGTGGGATACGAAGAAGCCGGAACGCCAGCCAATGCGCGGTTAAAGCGAGCGCGGCAATTGCGCCAACACCGGCCCCGAAAGCAGCCAGCCAGTTCGTTCGGGCATCGCACGCAACCGGGCGCCGCCGCAAGAGTACCGCAACGCGCAGGATCACCGCCAGAGCCAGCAGGGGGAACAGGATGCGCCTCGCCCGGACCAGCAGAGGCATCAGAAGGGGGTTGACGACGTCCGAGTTGAGCTGATAGAACGACGCCGCGAGCAGACTGTTCACCATGTCGTGTAGAGAGGTGGTTCCATAGGACAGGTCGGCCTTGGAAATCCGCAGCGCCATCGTTCCGGTGAAGACGGTCGCGGCGAGCAGGCCCGGCAGAGCGCACCATGCCAGGAGCCTCCACCGGCTCAACGCACTGTCCTGGCGGCCGAACCACATGAAAACTACCAGCACGGCGGCGGCGTCCGCAAAGGCGAACGAGAAATTAGCCGAAAACGAGAGGGCGAGACAAACGGACGAGAGCGCGGCGGCGCGGTTCAGGGGCAGGGTCCTGGCGCCTTCCCCGGTGTGTCGATAGGCCGCAATCGCCAGGGCCCAAAGGAGGAAGCCCATGGCCAGTGAATAGCCCCGCGCCGCCACCAGGAAGTCCATGACGAGCGGGTTGCAAACCATGCAGACGAACAGAGCCCAGCCAAAGGCGTCGCTGCGGGTGAGGAGCCGGCAAAGGCAGTACGCAGCCGCGATATAAAGGGCGGCGCCGATAAGGGCCGGAGCGCGGATGGTTAGATGATGCAGTCCGAAAGCCCAAATGAAGAAATGCATCAAGAGCGAGTTCAGAACGTGATTGTTCGAGTGCGGGTCCCAATGCGCCGCAAACGGGCCGGCGACGAAGGCAAAATACGTGCCGGCTTCGTCGATCGTGATCGCCTGCCTGCACGCCCGCACAACCGACCAGAGCATGGCAAACACCGCCGTGCCAAGCAGCAAAAGACGGTTGCGGTTACAGCGCGAGGCCGCTTGCGAGCCTGTAATCATGGCAGATCGCACGCCGGGTCGGGACCCGCCGTTGACCCCCTATCCTAACAGTCCTGCCGCTGGTTCGGAATGGCCCCGGCGCGGTTCTTTCCTCACACCGCCGGCGCTCCACCGCTACGTGGATGGCGCATCGCCATATATTGCGTACCCATGCAGCTATATTTGGGGCATAATACGTATGCGGGCTGTTCTGTGAGACTGGGGTGTTTTGGTGGGACAAGGGCCGACTCTATGGGGATAGTGTCCGGAATTACCTTGAGGCGCCGCCTTTTGGGGGGTTGCCGATTTGCGGTGGCGGCGCTGGTGGCGACCTGCGCGGGGCTTTCCGCCCAGGAGGTGATGCTCTCCGATGGCGGAGTGGTGCGCCTTTTCGCCTCGGACGCGGCCATCCTCGAGGCGCAGGAGACGCGCAAGGATATCGCCTGCACGGTTACCCCGGATAAACCGGCCCTGGGTTTCGATCTCAAGTTCCACGCCGGCTACGATGTGGCCATTCCCTTGAAGGACCTGGCGGGCACGGACAACCTGCTGACCATGGTTTTCCGCGTGGTTCCCGAAGGCCGGCCGGAGGAGCCGACCTATTTCTCCCAGCGGACCAATGTGCCGAGGATCGACAACGACGCCAAGGGCGATGCGCTGCTCCACGGGTCGTTCGACTTGGGGGAAGGGAAGTACCATGTATCCTGGCTGATGCGCGACCGCGCGGAGCGCATTTGCTCCTTTAATTGGGACGCCGAAGCCAGCCTGCCCGTCCGCGACCGCCAGATGGCCCTCGATATTCCGGCCGGCGCGGTGCGCGCTTCCCAAAAAGAACCGTTCCAAGAGGAACCTCCGGTGGAACGCGAACAGCGCGACGGGCCTCTAACTATAAAGGTGATTGTGAATTTCGCTCCCCAAGACTCGAATTCAGCCGCGCTCCAGCCGCTCGATACCGGCGCGCTGGTCTCGATCCTGCGCAGCATTGCCCGCGAGCCGCGCATAAACACGTTCTCCATAGTCGCTTTCAACATGCAGGAACAACGCGTGATCTACCGCCAGCGGGAAGCCTCCCAGATCGATTTTCCGGCGCTCGGGGACGCCCTGAAGACGCTCAACCTGGGAACCGTGGATTTCCGGCAGCTCGCGCAGAAGCACGCCGATTCGGAGTTCCTCTGCGGTCTGATGACGCGGGAAATCAAGGAGGAACAGGGCAACCCGGACGCGGTGATTATCGCCGGCCCCAAGGTGACATTCGACGATCCCGGCGCCCAGGACGCCTTGAAGCAGCTTGGCGAGGTCAAGGTCCCCGTCTATTACATGAATTACAACCTGAACCCGCAGACCAACCCCTGGCGCGATGCCATCGGCAGCGTGGTGCGTTCTTTCAAGGGGGTGGAGTTTACCATCAGCCGGCCGCGCGACCTGTTTTTCGCCTGGACGGAGATCATGAGCCGTATTGTAAAATCGAAATTCGGGAGGACGGCGGGAGGCAGCCCCTCTTCGCAATAATTATGCGAATTCTGGCCATTGCGCTGTTTGCGGTTCCCGCATTCGCCCAGCAGTTTGGCGGCGCGGAGAACATGGCGCCGAACATTCCGACGCCCCAGATCCTGGTGGATAGGATGCTGAGCGTCGCCGGGGTGGAACCTTCCGATGTGGTCTATGACCTGGGAAGCGGCGACGGGCGCATCGTCATCACCGCGGCCCAGAAGTTCGGCGCGCGCGCGGTGGGCATCGAGTTGATCCCGGCGTTGTGCGCCACGGCCCGCCGCCGGGTCAAGGACCTAGGCCTGGAGGACCGAGTCGAGATCGTGCAGGGCAGCTTCTTGCACGCGGATCTGAAACCGGCCACCGTGGTGACCATGTATCTGCTCACCAGTTCCAACGAACGGCTGAAGCCGAACCTGGAGAAAGACCTGAAGCCCGGCGTCCGGGTGGTATCCAACGACTACCCCATCCGCGGCTGGAGGGAGTCGCGCCTGGTGATGGTCAAAACCGGCTCCGCGGAGCATCGCATCTACCTTTACAAGATGGGCGAGACCAGGTAGAGCCGTCCGAGGTTCGCTGGGATCGACTCTTCACTTTCATGGACAATCCATGGTAAAGACTCCAGGTCCGGGCTTCGCTCGGATTGACAAGGCGGGAGCCTCATCCCACGCCCCGCGGCTTACTTCTTGCCGGCGTTCTCGATCACTCTGCGCGCCAGAAAGTTCTCTACCTTGGCGCCGTTGATGGCCACTTCGGTGTAGGCCCCGCGAAGCAGTTGGAACTTGCTGTTGCGCAGGGTGTCGCGGATGCTGGTCTGCACGCGCGGGTCGTTCAACTCGCGCTGCCCGGGCGAATCCCGCGAGATCACCTTCAGGATGCGGTAGCCTGCCTGGTCGCGCACGATCTGCGAGATGGCGCCGGCCGGCAGGGACATGACGATCTTGCGCAGCTCCGGGCTGGCTTTCTCGAGCGCCGATTCCGGCAGGTACCCCAGGTCTCCGCCGTTGGATATCGTTTTCGGATCCTCGGAGTAGTTCTGCGCGATCATGGTGAAATCCTCGCCGGCCTTGAGGCGCGCTTCCAGCTCCATGATTTTGCTTTTGGCCTGGGCCTCGTCCTGAGCCTTGCTGTTCTTGAGGTTGCGCACTTCGGGATCGGCGAACGGGGTGACCAGAATCTGCGCCAGGTGCACCTGCGCCTCGGCCACGTTGAAGCTGGCTTTGTTGGCGTTGTAGAAATTCGCTATGTCGGCGTCGGTGATGGCGATCAGCGAGTTGATTTCCTTGTTGATCAGCTTGTCCACCGTGAGCTGGCGGCGAATCTGCGCCTTCAGGTCGTCGCGGGTGAGCTTCTGCGCCGCGAGCTGCTTGTTGAACTCCTCTTCCGTGTACGGCGCTTTCATCTTGTTGAATTCGGTGTCCACGTCCACGTCCACGGCCCCGAGCCCCAGTTTCTCGGCCCGCTGGAGCAAGATCTCGTTGGTGATGAGCGTCCCTAACACGTCCAGCCTTTGGGTCATCAGGAGATCCTCGGTGGCGCCCTCCACAGGCTGAGGGAATTGCGACTGGTAAACCTTGTCAAGCTCGGCGTTGGTGATGGGATGTCCGTTGACGAGCGCCGCAACTCCGGCCGGCGCCGAGCTCTTGCAAGACAATTGCGAAAGGGCGGCCAGGGCCGCCGCGATATAGAAGATATGGCGGGTCATGCGCGCACACCCATTGTAGCTGGAGTCTGGCGGGGTGGGGCGGCGCTCAAAACAAACCACGGGAGTGACATGAAAGGTGGGGCGGACCCCCTGGTCCGCGGCCGGCCCCCTGGCCGGCCTCAGGCCGGAGGCCGACGTGGGCGTCGGCCGCGGACCTGGGGGTCCGCCCCACCGGGACTCGAGATCCGGCGCCGCTACGGCTGCACTTCGATAGGCATTTCTTCGTCGGCGATGCGGCCACTCGCCACGTCCTTGACTACTATGTCGAGGCGATAGCGGCCGGCAGCCAGCGGTATGGTCTTTTGGTACGGGGCCTGCCCCGGCGCAGCGTCCAGGGTATCCTCGAATGCGTTGACGAGGCGCCTGGTTATGGTTGTGATGCGGCCGTAGATCCGCAATTTGCCACTGGCGCCGGGCGCCTGGACCGTGATCACGACATTTCTTGAGGGACTTGGCGGCTTACGTTCCAGCGTCTTGATCCCAACCGTGACGTCGAGATCGGATGCGGACACGCGAGCAGAGGCGTCACTCTGTTGCCTGGCGGTGGACCCGGCAACCGCGGCCGCAATCGCAATGGCGTCGTCCAGAGCGGTCGGAGATGGATTAGGGGGAGCGGATTGGGGCTCCGTGGCGGGCGCCGGCTCCGCGGCGCCGGCGGCATGGCCTTCAACGTGCCCGGCGGCATGGCCTTCAACGTGCCCGGCGGCATGGCCTTCAACGTGCCCGGCGGCATGGCCTTCAACGTGCCCGGCGGCGTGGCCTTCGATGCGCCCGACGGCCATGAACCCGAACCCCGACCCCCGCGGGAACAGCGCAATCACGCCTTCGCCCGGCCGCTGCACGAACACCTGGATGCGGTAGGACCCCTCCTGCTGGAGTTGGAACGACTTGGAGTATTGTGGCGCGCTGGCTTCTTCCCGCGCCTCAACCACGTTCGCGCCGGACAGCTCGTGGATGATCCGGATGTACACCGCCGTGGGGCCGCCGAAGGATGGGACATTAAACGTGACCGTCGCCGTCTGGTTCCGAAAGTCCACGCGCGGGGGAGTACCCATGATGATCGCACTGGCCGCAGTGGGCGCCGGCAGGACGAACTGCCCGTTCCCATCCACATCCGTGAACACCACCGTCGCCCACCCGGTGCCCGGCGCCGGCTGCATGTGGTGGTATGTCCACGCCACGAAAGGCGGGCGCGAATCCCGGTGATCGTCGATCTCGTCCGGCGGCCCGAACTTAATGTAGTACATCCCTCGATGCGACTTCCACCCAGGGATGATCCCTTCGGTGAAATGCTCGTTAGCGTAAGCGATGCGGCGGTAGTGCTCTTCCTTGAACTCGTTTTCGACGGTGCCTGGGGTGGGGTCGCGCCGCAGCCAGAACTGTTCGATGAACTGCTCGCGCTCCGCGTCGGTCTGGAGCCGCTGGAACGCAGCTTTTTCGTCCGGCGTGATGATATAGACCACGTCTTCCGCCAGCCATTTTTCGTAAGGCGTGGCAATCTGCGCTTCCTGGACCGCGAGCGACTTTGCCAGCCACCCTTGGTACGGTCTTTCGAGCTGCGCACGAAGTTCTACCCTTGCCGCGCGCTCGCCCGGTTGGGCGGGCAGAGCGGGCGGCTCTTGTACCATACCGCCAGGGATGGTGGTTGGGGTCGCGGCCGGCTGCCACGCCAGCAATCCCGCCGCTATCGATGCCATCAACAAGGTGGCGCCCAAAACCGGACCGGCGATGGAGCGCGGTCCTTCGGGTTCCAGCAGACGGCGAATGCGCCGCATGAGATTTCCTCCTCGGGCGGCCAGCGCGGGCTGGCCCACTGACCGCCTCCATTCCAGCTCCGCCAGCGCCGCCGCGTATCTGCGCGCGTCGCCCACCACGGCCACCACCGCGTCGTCGCAGCAGTTCTCACGCTCGGCGCGAATCACGCCCGAGACCCACCACACCGCCGGGTGATAGAACAGCAGGCCTTCCACCAGGGTTTGCAGCACGTTGATGGCGTAATCGTGGCGGCGAATGTGCGCCAGCTCGTGCAGCAGGATGGCCTCCACCTGCTCCGGCGCGAGGCCGGTCAGCAGTCCCGCCGGGATCAGAATTGCAGGCCGCAAGTACCCCACCACCGCCGGCGTTTCCGCCAGGCAGGATTCCAGCATCGTGACCGGGCGCGACACGCGCAGCCGCTGGGCCAGGGCGCGCAGCCGCTCTTGCCAGTCGGCGGAGGCCACCATGGTTCCATGCCGCCGCAGCCTCTGGGCCGCCGCCCAGCTTGTGGCCGTCCGCAGATAGAAAATCAGAACGCCCGCCATCCAGAACGGCGCCAACCATGGCAGCCGGTCCGGCGGCGGCGCGGGCGGCGGGCCGGGCATCGGGGGCGCCGGCGCGTGAGCGGCGGGCGGCAGGCCGGAGCGGATTAGCACGCCGGCATCCATGTGGATGCGTGGCCACAGGATTGCCAGCGTCACGCCGCCCGCCGCCAGCATGGCAAATAAAGCCACGCACGCCAGGCCGTATCGCACCCGCGCCGAAGCCGGGCGAAAGACAAACAACGCGGCCGCCAGTAATGCGGCCACCGCCGCGCCTTCCCACAGGAAGTGAATCAACGCCCAGCTCAGCGCGTGCGCTACAGGGGTATGGACCAGGCCGGCAAGCATCTTACGATTCCCCCTTTTCGTGCTTCTCGATCATGCGGCGGATCTCCGCCAGTTCCTCCGGCGTCGCTTTCTGGGCCGAAAGCGCCCCCAGAAGCAGGCTCGAAGGCGAACCTCCGAAGGCCCGCCGCAGCAGGTCGCCGGCAAGCTGCCGCTGGGTCCATTCGCGCGGCTGGCTGGCCCGGTAGACGTGCGCGCGCTGGCGCTCGTCGCGGCGCACCAGCGACTTTTCGGCCATGATCTGCAACATCTTGAGCACCGTGGTGTAGAGCGCCGGCTTGCGTCGGACAATGGCCTCGTGCACCTCGCGCACCGTGCTGGGCCCCCTGGCCCACAGCACGGTCAGAATTTCCAATTCGGCATCGGTGGGCCGCGGCGGTTCGGGCGTCTCAGGCATAATCTACGAGAACTTTACTACGAAGGATTTCGTTAGTCAAGCGAATTTTTGGAGGACGCTTTCCGAATATGATGCTGGTATGGCGAGGAAGCGCGCGGCGCGTGTCGAACGGTCCGGGACGATCGGCCTCACGGATGGAAAAGGGGACGCCGCCGGAAAGGGCTTCGCCGAAATCGCCGGCTTTCGCGGCGCGCTGGCCGGGGCATTCGTTTTCTGCGCCACGCTGCTGGCCTATTGGCCGGCGCTCCAGGGCGCTTTGCTGTGGGACGACGACCACCATGTGACCCGGCCGGAGCTCCAGTCCCTGCACGGACTTTGGCGCATTTGGTTCCACCTGGGCGCGACTCAGCAGTATTATCCGCTGCTCCACACCGCCTTCTGGCTGGAGCATCGAATGTGGGGCGATGCGGCGCTGGGTTACCACTTGACCAACGTGGCGCTTCACGCTGCGTCGGCCTGCCTAGTGGCGGTGATCGTGCGGCGGCTTTCGCTGCCTGGCGCGTGGCTGGCGGGCCTGGTGTTCGCCCTGCATCCGGTGTGCGTGGAATCGGTGGCCTGGATCTCGGAACAGAAGAGCACGCTCTCCGGCCTGTTTTATTTGGCCGCGGCCCTCGCCTACCTGCATTTCGACCAGTCGCGCCGCCGGCGTCTGTATTTCCTGGCGACTGGTCTGTTTGCCATGGCGCTACTGAGCAAGTCGGTGACCGCCACGCTTCCGGCGGCGCTGCTGGTGGTGTTCTGGCTCCAGCGCGGGCGCCTCGATTTCCGGCGTGACGCGCTGCCCCTGCTTCCGTGGTTCGCGTTGGGCATACCAGCGGGACTCTTCACGGCATGGGTGGAGAAGACCTTCATCGGGGCGGAAGGCTCCGCCTACGATCTCACCGTGGCGCAGCGTCTTCTGCTGGCGGGCCGCGCCGTCTGGTTTTACGCCAGCAAACTCATCTGGCCGGTAAATCTGACGTTCTCGTACCCGCGATGGAAGCTGGACCCGGCGGCGTGGTGGCAATATCTGTACCCGGCCGGAGTGGTGGCCCTGGGAGTGGTCCTCTGGCTGGTGGCCCGCCGCGCGCGCGGCCCGCTGGCGGGCTTCCTGGTTTTCGTTGGAACGCTGTTCCCGGCGCTCGGTTTCATGAACGTCTTTCCGTTTCGCTTTTCCTGGGTCGCCGACCATTTCCAGTATCTGGCAAGCCTGGGAATCATCGTTCCTTTGGCCTCGGTGGTGGCCGTCAAGGCCGAGAAACTGGGGCCGGGAAAGTTACGCGTGGCCGCCATTCCGGCCCTGCTCCTGGCGATACTGGGCGTTCTGACCTGGCGGCAGAGCGGCGCATACCGCGATGATCAGACGCTCTACAGGGCGACTCTGGCGCGCAATCCGGATAGCTGGCTGGCGCATCATAACCTGGGCGCCATTCTGGTCCGGATTCCCGGCCGTGCGGAGGAGGCCATCGTGGAGTCAAGAGCGGAGCTGCGACTGGAACCCGGCAACGCCCAATCGCACTACAGTCTGGGAAACGCCCTGGCGGCTTCCGGCATTCCGGACCGGTTGCCCGAGGCGATCGCCGAGTTCCAAGCGGCGCTGCGGATCAGACCCGACTTCCCGGGAGCGCACAATAATCTGGGAAACGCTTTCGCGCGCATGCCCGGCAGGCTGACGGACGCGGTCGCCGAGTTCCGGGCGGCGCTGCGGTCGAGCCCCGACCTGGCGGCCACACACGCCAATTTGGGGAATGTTCTGGCGGATCTCGGCCGGTTGCCGGAAGCGGTCGCCGAGTTCGAAGCGGCTCTGAAGATCAGACCCGATGTCGCGGACTTTTACTACGACCTGGGAATCGCTCTCTCGCAAATGCCCGGCCGGTTGCCGGATGGGATCGCCGCGTTCCAGGCCGCTCTGCGGATCAAGCCGGGAGACGCGGAGACGCACTTCGCCCTGGGAACGGCCCTGGCGCGCACTCCCGGCGGACTGCCTGGGGCGATGGCCGAACTCGAAACCACGCTCCGCATCAGGCCCGATTTCGAGGCGGCCCAAGAAGCGATGCGACAGTTGCGCGGAATTCAAGTAAGAGAACACGCCCGCTGAACCCTGGTGCACGACATGAAAGCGGGGCCAAGCCTTCGGGCCGGCGTCTGGCCCCGGCGCGAGGAACGCCGGCCAGAAGGCCGGCGGCCGGGCCCGCCGCTCAGCGTGCTTCGCCCAATAAGGGAGGAAATCAGGCGCTTATGGCGCTAGCCTGACCTTCGCAGTTGGCGTGGGTTTCCGAGGGGTGACAAGCCGCAAACCGTTTGCCTGCAACGCGGGTTTTCGGAAGACCGCTGAGTGAAGACCTACCCCCTTTTCATGTCGGTGGAATT
>Ga0326728_10002712_pt1 | contig 57860 bp, 49 predicted proteins | sample MB3enrmetagenome_FD_207602 | JGI IMG/M metagenome (GOLD analysis project Ga0326728, IMG submission 207602) | Lab enriched peat soil microbial communities from McLean, Ithaca, NY, United States - MB31MN | ecosystem: Environmental > Terrestrial > Soil > Wetlands > Peat | place: USA: New York... | reverse complement strand
TGGGGGCGGGAATGATGGGGCCGGGAATTGCCATCACGCTGGCCCTGGGGGGAATCGAAACACGTTTGTCCGATCTCACCGCAGAATTGGCCGAAGCGGGGCTTTCGCAAGCCCATCAACTTCTCGAGCAACTCCGAAGCAACGAACTGATTGACCCGGGTGCGGCAGCCTCCGCCCAGCCGCTGCTCAGCTCCACGACCGACCTGGAGGGCAGCATTCGATCTGCCGAGATCGTCATCGAGGCCATTAAAGAAGACCTGGGCATAAAACAGGAGTTGTTCCGACGGATGGACCAGATCGCCGACCGTGAGACCCTGCTGGCCACCAATACTTCCGGCCTGAGTGTTACCGCCATTGCCGCCAAATCCCACCGCTTCCCGGAGCGCATTCTTTCGGCGCACTTCTGGTTTCCTCCTCATTTGCTGCCCTTAGTCGAGGTCGTGATGACTGACCGGACGGGCGAAGCGCAGGCCGAGAGAGCTTTGAAAATACTCCGGCAGTGTGGCAAGGCGCCCGTGCTGGTGCGCAAGGACCGGCCCGGCATGCTGGGAAATCGTCTGCAACACGCCTTGATCCGGGAGGCCATATACATCGTCGAGGAGGGGATTGCCAGTGCCGAAGATGTCGACCTCGCCGCCATGACCGGTTTCGGACTCCGCATGCCGGCTTACGGAATCTTTGAGCATGCGGATAATGTGGGATTGCGGCTGGTGAAAGCGATTCAGGATTCGGTAACGCCGGACTTGTGCCGGGAGACACAGGCGGGAGCCCTGCTGAATGAAAAAGTCGAGCGCGGAGACGTCGGCGCCGCCGCGGGGCGGGGATTCTTGGATTGGAGGGTCCGCAGTATGGATGCCGTTAAGTCTCGCCGGGACGCGTTCCTCATCGATTTCCTGCGCAGACAAAGAAAATCGGCCCCGGGGTCTTAACTCCGTAACCAAGAATCTTTCTTCTCCCGGTCGCCGCCGCGGCCGAGGCTGGTACCCGGGGTAGCCACGGTCAGTGGATTTCTGACCGTGGCTATCGTGCGCGGGTGCCCATTTCATGCATGGCACGAATTCTTGTTAGGTATCTTTGGTATCCAAGGTCTGTGAAGCAGAAGATGCCTGGGTAGTTTCCCGCGAGCTCGACTGTACCCGCTGCCTTGAGTTCCGCCGCCACCTTATCTGCAGCATCTGCACCGAAGCCTTTTTCTGCCGCGAAAGCGCGGATGTTTAGCGCCTCCTTCGGACTGCCCTTCTCATATAGGTCGGCAAGAATCACCAAAATTTCATCCTTGAGTGCTCCCTCCCCCAATAAGACGAACGTCTTTCTTCCCCTCTTCTCGATCCGCAAACGTTGGCTGCTGGTCAGCAAATCGAGGGCTTCCCGAAAATCGTGTGCGGGAATCGCGCGGGAATACTGCTGCAAGCGCCGCTTAGGGATGCCGGAAGGTCCCGCTGTGCGGACTCTGTTGAAGACGGCATGTACCACAATTCTGTCCGCGGTGTTTTTGTAGCTATCAACTGGCGCCACGCGCTCTCGATACGGATTAGCAGGTATGGGCAATAACGGCGCCGCTGCGACCAGATCGACGAGAGGGTCAAGACTCGTAAACTTGGGAGATGTGAAGATCTCGAATATCTTAACGGATAGGTTGGCCGACGCATGATCGTTGGAAGTGACTACTTTGAGGGTAAGCAGTCGGAAGAGTGCGCCGACGGTAATGAAGCGCATAACGAATGCATATCGTGAGCCCTTTATCCTGTCTTCGTAATCACCCGTGCCCTGCTTTCCTACGACAAGTAGGATAGACGAACCCTCTTCATGCAACCTCATAGAAGTGGGGATCCGATGCCGGTACTCCGCAAGCCGGTTAAGGTCGATCGTGAAATTGTCACTGCTCTTGGTTTCGACCACCAAACAATGGCCCGACCTGGACTCCCAAAGCCCATCGTATGGCTCTCCTCCACCTCCACGATACGTGCCAGGATGTACGGTAAAGCCAAGTCGTCGGCCAGCCTCGTTCACAATGTCCTGCAATGCAAACCCGCTGTCTTCAAACTTGCCATCGGTCGCCTCTTGCCCCCAACGGGACAAGACTTCAAGTGGGACATGGGAAAGGATCTCGCGCAACTGGACTGAGGTGTCATTGCCATCCCCCAACTTCCCTGTTCCAGCAAACGCGATGATCTGCCATAAATGTTTGCCCAGAAGCTCTTCTGGAGAGATTTTCAAGATATCGAGCAGCGACATCCGGTGAGCACCTCAGGCTACCAGCAGAGGGGAGCCGCAGGTATTATACGGCGGAGTCAGGTTGCGTCAACCACGCGGATCAAGCCGGCCGGCGCAGACAGTGTACTTCTCATGCTAACCCGGTTGTTTCGGCGGGCCACAAGCTGTAGTGGTTCCTATTTGGTTAAACTGTACACTCGCCTCGCACCTGCTGAAATTTAGGTTTCTTTCTAATTAGGGCAACAACATATTTGACTGACGGAGGGTGTTAAACTCTTACCATGACACACGCGCATCGGCAGTCTCGGCTTTCGCCATTGTCCCCTCGACTAAAGATTGAAAGGGCCGAGAAGCACATCCTCGAACTCAATAAAATTGCAGAGGAATTGGCCGATTTCGATTCTTACTCCGTGAGCGTAGAAGTTCATGCAGGGAAGAACCACCTTCGCTTCACAGTCAACGAGAATAAAGTTCTGAGCGGTGAGGCTTCTGTGGTCATTGGCGACGCTATTCACAACCTCAGAAGTACTCTGGATGTTCTCTATCGACAAACCATGATTCGCTTCGGGGGAACCCCGGACAAAAGGACAACATTTCCAATCCGTAAAAGCCGGGAGGAACTTGAAACGGCCCTTGGTAAACTCGAAAAACACGTTGCGCTCGATATCTGCAATCTGATTCGGGATGGCGTCAGACCCTACCCGGGTGGGAATTATGCCATCTGGGCACTCCACCATCTCGACATCCTGGACAAGCATCAATTCATCATCCCAGTTTTTGCAATGTGGGCCTACCGGGATCTTCGCGTCGAAAATGATGAACATTTAAGTTTTGGGGGAAATTGTCACTTTATTACCGATAGCCCTTCCCGCCTCTTCCCCGTTGAGTTGGAAGGGAATCTTACAGTTAAAAACAAGGGTCATACATCCGCAGTAATGTTGTTCCCGCCAGACGTTCCCTGTGAGGGTCAACGGGTCGTTCCAGTTATCAATGAGTTGAAGGAGTCTGTCTCTTGCGTGGTGGAAGCGTTCGAGTCTTTGTAATACTGATTGAGGACTTATATCCTCAACATAGCCGGGTAGCCAACGGTCAGTGCACTTCTGACCGTGAGCTTTTCTCTCGCCGTCAAGCGAAGAACCCACGGTCAGAAGTGCACTGACCGTGGCTACCCTAACCCACTTATTAAGGTCAATATGATTACCAAAGATAAAATCGCGCTGGTAACCGGAGCAGGCAGTGGAATCGGCCGGGCGGCCAGCCTGGCTTTCAAAGGGGCAGGCTATTCCGTAGTCCTGGCCGGGCGGCGCGCCGCGCAACTGGAGAAGACCGCGGCGCTCGCCATGCCCTCGGGCGGCAGGATGCTGGCCGTACCCACGGACGTCAGCAATCCCGATTCGGTGTGCAATCTTTTCGCGAAAATCAGGGAAACTTTCGGCCGGCTGGACGTTCTGTTCAACAACGCGGGGACCAACGTCCCCGCCATTCCCATGGAAGACCTGACCTTCGAGCAGTGGAGCTCCGTCGTCAGCGTCAACCTGACGGGATCATTCCTCTGCGCGCAACAGGCGATCAAGCTCATGAAATCGCAGCAGCCGCAGGGCGGGCGCATCATCAACAACGGCTCGATTTCTGCCTACGCGCCGCGCCCCAACTCGGCGCCTTACACCTCGACCAAACACGCCATCACGGGGCTGACCAAATCGATTTCCCTGGACGGCCGCAAGTACCACATCGCCTGCGGCCAGATCGACATCGGCAACGCCGCCACCGACAGGACGGAGCGCATGGCGGCCGGAATACTTCAGGCGAACGGAACCACCGTGGTCGAGGCCCGGATGGACGTCCGCCACGTGGCCGAGGCGGTTTTGTTCATGGCGAATCTGCCGCTCGACGCCAACGTGCTGTTCATGACCGTGATGGCAACCCAAATGCCGTTTGTGGGGCGTGGCTGAGACCCAGGATCTGATTGGATGCGGGGGGATGCGGGTCCGGAGGCCGTTAATGTGCCCGAGAACCCCCTCACCCCCGGCCCCCCGCCAGGACCACGGAATATCCCGCAGATTGCAAGAGGAGGCTGACCGCTCGGCCTACGCCGCTGCCGGCACCGGTCACGAGGGCGATTTTGCTGTTGTTCACTATGTCCATTTTGTCCCTTCCTGAGCACCACCCCCGCGCTTAGCGCGCCTCCCCTCCTAATTTGAGGAGGGGAGTTCTTTAAAAACTCCCCTCCTGATTCAGGAGGGGTGGCGCCCTGGGTGCCGGGGTGGTTACCCACAGCGCGGTGGTTACTGGCACAGGGGTAATGCTGAGCCAGCGTGGTTGTCTGAACTTGCCCCAACAGTTTTACCCCTTTTTTAGGTTAGCCCGTGCGGCATGATTTAGGATTCCTCGGAGTAGGATGGCTGCACAAGACAAAACGTTCCTATTTTGTTTTGACTGTGGGCGAATTGGCCCAATCCCATGCGGATTCCCTCATATTTTTCCTCGCTTGACACCCCTTCCTGCCTCCCCATTTCTTGTAACTTATTGATAGGATTGCGCGAGCCTTGCCGCGACGCGGAAATCCTTCTCGGCACAGTACTTGCCATCTCAAGGGCGGATCGAGAACCCCTGGAAGCGCAATTGGCTCACGAAGTGGTGTTCATTGTTGGGTATTTGTGGGCATTCCACCTTTGTCAAGCCACACCACCGAGCCGCCGATATGGTTGCAGGTCAGAAACTCGTAGACCCCGACTGGCTGAACACCAATTTCCCTTGCCTGATGGCCTGTCCGGCTCACTCCCATGCAGGCCGTTATGTGGCGCTGATCGCGGAGGGGCGTTTCGAAGAAGCCTACGCCTTCGCTCGCGGTCCCAATCCCCTGGCCAGCATCTGCGGTCGCGTCTGCGGCCACCCTTGTGAAACCGCATGCCGCCGGGGGCAGATCGATAAGCCCGTCGCCATTCGGGCCCTCAAGCGTTTCCTCTGCGAACGGTACGGGCCGGAATCGCACCACCGCCTGGAAGTCAATCCCATGCCCGGCCCGCGTCGACCCCACAAAGTTGCCGTCATCGGCAGCGGCCCGGCGGGGCTGGCGGCGGCCCACGACCTGGCGCTTATGGGTTATGCTGTGACCATCTTCGAAGCCGCGCCCGTGGCGGGCGGAATGATTAGCCATGGCATTCCCCCTTACCGTCTCCCGAGTGGCGTCATCGAAGCGCAGGTGCGCGAGATTCTTTCCACCGGCGACATCACCCTGCGCGTCAATCAGGCTGCCGGGAGTGATTTCAGTGTCACGGACCTGCGCCGCCAGGGTTTTGACGCCGTCCTGATTGCCGTGGGAGCGCAACGGGGCCGCGGCCTTCTGGTTCCTGGGATTGATCTGGCGGGCGTTCACCAGGGGATCGAATTCTTCTTCAAGACCAATGCCGGCGAGGAACTTCCGATCGGCAAGAGGGTCATCATCATCGGCGGGGGATCGACTGCCATGGATGTGGCTCGCACCGCGGCTCGGGAGGTACTGCGGCAACGCGGCGCGGGGTCGGATGTCATTTCCGCAAACGAGAAGGGGACGGCTGACGCCACGAGGGCGGAAAACTGCTTCCCAACCCATCACAAGGGCTCACAGGGGATTCACATCGTATGCCTGGAGCAAAGGGATAACATGCCTGCTGCCCCAGAGGAGATCGAGGCAGCCGTGGCCGAGGGCATCATCCTGCACCCCGGGCTCGGCCCCAAGCGCATCCTGGGGCATGACGGCAAGGTGATAGGCCTCGAAACCTTGAAAGTTCAGCAGGTTTTCGATCGCGAGGGGCGTTTCAACCCCACCTTTTACGAGAATAGCGAGGCTCATCTCGCTTGCGACATGATTATTGTGGCCATTGGGCAGACTACGCAGCTTGATTTTCTCAGCCCCGACGACGGCGTGGAGGTTTCATCACGCGGCCTGATCGTGGTGAACCCAGAAAGCCTCATGACCAAATCACCCGGTATCTTTGCCGGCGGTGATTGCGTTTTCGGTCCCCGCCTGATGATCGACGCCGTGGGGGACGGCAAGCGCGCCGCCCTCGGCATCGACGAATACCTGTCCGGGCGCCGCCACGCGGAACCGCGCATCGAAGTCGAGATCCTGAGAACCCACCAGATGCCACAGAAATTCCTGCCCACCCCGCGGCAGCCGATCCCCGAGTTGCCCATTGAGCAGCGCAACCGCCTTGCCGAGGTGGAAGCCGACTACGACGAAGAAACCGCCCAGGCCGAGGCCCGCCGCTGTCTGCGCTGTTGGATCAACACCGTTTTCGAAGGGAGCGAAGTGGATGGCTCCCGCTGCACGCTTTGCGGCGGCTGCGTGGAGGTGTGCCCGGAAGACTGCCTGCAACTGGTCGCGCTCGACCGCATCGAGTTCACGCCGGGCACGATTGAAGCTCTCCGCAACAATCGGCGACTCCTGGGAGTGGAACTGGACGACCTTGCGGCGGAGGAGTTGGGAATCATTGCCGGGTCCGTGATGATCAAGGACGAAACCCGCTGCATTCGCTGTGGACTCTGCGCCGAGCGCTGCCCGGTTAAGACCATTACCATGGAAGCTTATCAACTGGTCTCGGACGAGCCCGGCCCACTGATCCCCGTGCAGGCCCAGAATGTAAATCCCCTGATCGCAGGCTCGCGCAAAGATCGGCAGATCGGGGGAACGGCTGATCGGGTGATCCGATGATCGGGCGAGCAGGACCAAATGTCGTTCGTTTTTGTTCACCCGATCACCGGATCTCCCGATCACCCGATTAAGGCAGAGGTGAGGCCCCATGTTGGAGGATGACAAAAAGACCGGCCCGCCGGAATCATCGAGCCCCTTAGGACGCCGCAAGTTTTTCATCCGCATGGGGCTCGGTTCGATTGCCATGACCGCCGCGGGGACTGGGATATTTGGCTACAAGTTCCTATCGCCCAACGTGCTCTACGAACCTTCACCCATCGTCAACGCCGGGAAGCCCGAGGGTTACCCGCTGGATTCCGTTACCCTCGACCTCGCGGCGGGGATTTACGTAGTTCATGAGCAGGAAGGTTTCTTCGCGCTGACCGCCACCTGCAAGCACCTCGGCTGCCTCACCGTCTGGAAGCCGGAACTGGGCATTATTGCTTGTCCCTGCCACGGCAGCCAGTTTCATCGCGACGGGACGAAAATCACCGGGCCGGCGACGGGACCCTTGCCGCATCTTCGCATGTGGCTGAGTGACGAAGGCGACCTGATGGTCGACCGCGCGAGCGTCGCCTCCGCAAAACAGTTCGTCAAGGTTTGAAATGGCCAAAGCTCCCCGTACGTGGTTCCACGATTTACGCGAGACACATGTCTGGCAGTCGATTTTTCGCAGTGGCACGGATGACACCAACCTCCACGACGCGCTGGTGATTCAGCAGAACCTCTTTCTGCACCCGTTTGCCACCAAAGTGCGGCGGCGCGCGCTCGATTTCCGTCCCACGTGGTACCTCGGCGCCCTCACGTTCGGGAGCTTTCTGATTTTGACGGTCACCGGAATTCTGCTGATGTTTTACTACCGCCCCGCCGTTCCGCAGGCTTACGCGGACATGAAGGACCTCCAGTTCGTCGTTTCCTGGGGCGTCTTCCTGCGCAACCTGCACCGCTGGTCGGCGCATGCCATGGTTCTGCTGGTGTTTGCCCACATGGCCAAGGTCTTCTATCGCGGAGCTTACCGGGCGCCGCGCGAATTCAATTGGGTAATCGGAGTCATGCTCTTGCTCGTGACTTTGCTGCTCAGTTATACCGGTTATTTGCTGCCCTGGGATCAGTTGGCGTATTGGGCGGTGACGGTGGGCAGCAACCTCGCCTTGGCAACTCCCCTGGTGGGAGACAAGATGCGCTTTCTGCTTCTGGGCGGAAACACTGTGAACGCCAACGCCTTGCTGCGATTTTACGTGCTGCATTGTTTTGTCCTGCCGCTGGTGGCCGCGCTCTTCATCGCCATTCATTTCTGGCGCATGCGCAAGGACGGCGGCCTGTACCTGGGCGGGAGCGAGCCGAAATGAGCGACCCGAAACACTTCCAAGCCGAGATCGATTCTGACGCCCGCCAGTCGCCCCTGCGGGTGGCCTTCATTACTCGCCGCATCTCCCCGGCCGTCAAGGCAGAGGACGATCGCGAGCTGATGACCTATCCGGAAGTGTTCTTCCGTATCGCCGTGGCCATCGAGCTTCTGGCCATGGCTCTGGTCGCAGCCTCCCTCGCATGGAACGCGCCCCTCGAGCAGCTTGCCGACCCCCTGCACACACCCAACCCGGCGAAGGCCCCCTGGTACTTCCTGGGGTTGCAGGAACTGCTGCATTATTTTCCCCCGGTCGTAGCAGGAGTGCTTATTCCTATGCTGGTTATTATGGCTTTGGTGGCCATGCCCTACTTCCAAATCAATTCCCAGGCGGAAGGACTATGGTCGCGCGACCGGGCGCGCCGATTGCGGATTTTTGGGACGGTGGTGGCGGTGCTCGGCGTTTTTCTGGCCGCGTTTCAAGTCTATCCGGTGCTGATCGTGACCCTGCTTATCGCCGGATTCATGCTTTACGCGGTGCGCGGCGATGCTCCCACGGCTACGGCCGGGCAACGGTGGCTCGCGGCAAAGCCGCTGGCCTTTTGGCTGATGACTTGGTTTTTCGCCGAGCTCACGGTGCTAACCCTCATCGGCACGTTTTTCCGAGGACCGGGCTGGGCCTGGGTGTGGCCCTGGAAAGTGTGAAAAGCCTGATCTGTAGCGGCGGTCTCTGACCGCCGGTTTTTGGAATCAATAACTGCCTGGTTGTAGGGGTACGGCTTGCCGTACCCTCGTGGTTCGGTCGCGCGACGAAAACGAAGAGGGTACGGCAAGCCGTACCCCTACAATTACGGCGGCAGGGCTCTTGGAGGGGTTCGTTGGCAATCCGGAAAAAACTCGGTGCGCTCGGGCAGTGGTTTTTCGGCGACAGTGCGCGCGCCTTCGGCACCGTCAGCCTGTTGTTTGTTGCTTTGCTGGTGGTAGCGGGCGCTCAAGACCTTTTCGGTCCGTGGCGTCATTATCAGCGCCAGTACCTGCGCTTGGTGCGCGGCCGCGCCGACGCCCGTGCCCTCGAACGGCGTTTTCAGCCGGGAATCCAGCAGCTTTGGTTGCCCAATCAGGGCGTTGTAGATCGCTGCACGACCTGCCATGTAGCTCTCCAGGAAACGACCCTGGAGGATGTCACCGAGCAGCCCTTTCGCCCTCACCCGCCGATTCCTCACTCGCTCACGGAATTTGGATGTGTCACTTGCCACCGCGGGCAAGGGACGGCCACCAGCGTGGCAGAAGCCCACCGGAGTACGAAGGCCTGGGACGAGCCTCTGCTGCCCGCCAAGTATCTCGAAGCGTCCTGCGGCCAATGCCACCTCGCCGCCCTGCCCGGCACTCCCCGCTTGAACGTCGGGCGACAACTGCTGGTTCAGAATGGATGCGTTCACTGCCACTTGATCCGGCAACCGGACGGCACCACCTTGCTGGCCACGGACAATGCACCGCCGTTAGTTCACGTCGGGGAGAAGACCAGCCGTGCCTGGATTTACGCCTGGATCAAAGACCCCCAGGCTTATTCGGCCACCGCCACCATGCCCAATTTCATGCTCAGCGATGAGGACGCACGCGACATTTCCGCCTATTTGATTGCCCAGAGTACGGCGACCACGCAGCAAGCCTCTGCCCCGCCGCCGCTCGCCAAAGCCCCGGACCCCGCGGCGCGCGAGGCTGGCGCGAGGATCTACGGAGAAGCCTTGTGCACTTCCTGCCACGAGGTACAAGGCGCCCCTCAAAACCGCGCCGGGCAACTGGTGCGGCGCGACCTGGGGCCTGACCTCACCCGCCTGGGCAGCAAGGTGAAACCGTCGTGGCTCGAAGCCTGGTTGGCCGATCCCGCCGTCTACAACCCTGACACGGCGATGCCGCGTTACCGGTTCAACAAGCAACAAGTTCCCTCGCTGGCCGCCTTCCTGGAAGCCAAGACTGACGCCCGCCTGCTGGCCAAGGTCAGTCTCCCCGAAGCCACCCCACCCCAGATTGCTCGCGGCCGAAGGCTGGTGATGGAACGCGGTTGCGCTTCGTGCCATGTGATCAACGGCATCAGGAAGCCGGAGAACTTTGCCCCAGAGCAGAGCCGCCTGGGCAGCAAGCCTTTGGCGGAAATTGCCTTCGCGGCAGGCGTCCCCCACACGCTTCCCGATTACATTGCGGACAAGATTCGCAACCCGCGCGCCTTCGCACCCACCCTCAAGATGCCGCGATTCAAGCTGACGGACGAGCAGATTGACGCGTTGACGACGGCGCTTTTGGCGCTCACCGACCGCGCCCAGACCCAGCCCGCCACGTTTCGGTTCGTCGCCGCACCCCTGGCGCAGCCGGCGGGGAAGTCTGCCCAAGCCATCAGTGACCTGCGTTGTTTCAGTTGCCATCCCAGCAAAGGGTCCGAGGGCTACATCGCGCGCGACCTGACCTGGGAAGGCAACGTGGTTTCCGCGAACTGGCTGGAAGATTTTCTGCACAACCCCACACGCTGTGGCGCCAGATCGTACGGCGCACACCCCATCCCCACGTCCCCCGCTGCGACAGGACGGTAGGGGTGGGGCTTGCCCTACCCCTGGAGTTTCTACATTTTTGAGCCGCAGAGCCGCCCTGCTAGGGGGGCGGCTAGCCACTGCACGGTATGGGCGTTACACGGCCAAGTGGATTTTTAATCAACCAAGCCCGAAAACCTGGTTGGCGCATACATTGATTTTTATGTATGCGTCACTTCTCCATTGACGCTAGACTGCGCCGATGCCACGGCTGAAGCATTTCTACGGACAGAACCACTATCACTATCTTACTGAGAGCATCTATCGCCGGGCGCGCATTTTCGATTCCGAACGCTTCAAACGCAGGTTCGTTCAGACCCTGGACGAACTCCGGTCGGAGCTGGGATTCAAAATATTTGGTTACGTGCTCATGCCCGAGCACTGCCACTTACTCATCTGGCCGAGCCCGGCGGCCAACCCCTCCCAAATCATGCAGAAGCTTTCGGAGCGCACGGCGAACTTCATGCTCCGTAACCTGCGCCAGAATCTGTCGTATCCCTGGTGCCAAAAGATGCTGCAGCGGTTTGAGCTGCCCGCGACTGTGCATCATCATGCCCACTGCCGGGTTTGGAACCGGCGCGGGTACGACATGAACATCTTGAGCGACAAGAAGCAGAACGAAAAGATCGACTACATCCACAATAATCCGGTGGTGCGCGGGTTGGTGGCCCACCCCGGCGACTGGCCCTGGTCAAGTTGGAGATTTTACTACCGCGAGGACCGTTCTCTGTTAGCCATGGACGAGCTGAACCGTGCCCCCCGCATCGCAGCGCGATGCCCTGTGGCGCATACATAAACGACAATGTATGCGCCACCCGCGACAAATCAACCGTTCATTCGTTCGACCAAGCGACGCCAGTTTTGGCATGACCAATTCAGCGATGGTGGAAGCTGAACTCCTTGGAGTTGTCCTTTGCATCTCTGCGCTAGCGTTTTTGCGGCCGCTGCAACGCGTTTGCCATCCTTCACCCGAGGGCCTTCCTGAGCTTCATCCGTTGATCCCGTGAACAGGAATTCAATCCAGTTTTCGAGCCGGTCCTTGGCAAACACAAACACGACTCTGTCGAAATCATCGTCCGCAATTCCATTTTGTTTTGCCTTTTCGTAAAACTTCTGCCGCAACTGATCTCCATCGTCCATATCATGGTCGAGATCAGCCCATACCATCAGAGTCGTATCAGCTCCCATGGCAATACAGGTCTGCAACTCATCAGGCATTTTGGCAATCAGATTTCTCCGTCCTTCGCAAGCTACTGGACGAATAATATTGCTTCCCTTCCATGGCCGGATCCAGGCGGGATCAAGTTCCCTCAAGAGGGTACGAATGAAAACAGGGTCGATGCTGCGACCTCGCAGGCCTTCATGAAGACACACGATTTGCGTACGGCTAGCCACGGACCCACCCTCTGGCAATTGCTTCGCCAGCAGTGAGCCCCACAGGGACCTTCAGCGGCCCAATACGCGTAGGCGAAGTGTGGTTGTCCCGCCACAGGTATCGTCCACAATTCTCGTCCGCATTGCTCAGAATTTCAGGGTGATGAGAAATGACGATGGCCTGATGATTTTCATCGAGCAATTCTCTGATCGACAATATCCATGGCTGAAGTTCGGGAAGGCCCACGTAATTATCGGGCTCATCAATCAAGATTGTTTGCGCCGCCTCCGAGGTTAAGGCGGCACGCACCATATAGAGGGCAACGAGTGTCTTTTCGCCGTCCGAGAGGGCATCAAAGAACAGAACTCCAGATTTAGGCCCATTTGAGCCCTCAAACCGCAGTTGCAACGCTTTGGCGTTCAAGCCCACGTCTTCGAGGCGGAAGGACTTGAAATCAGGCCAAACCTCCCGGAGAGAATCGCGCAGGCTGTCGGTCCACTCTTGATTCAGCGAAAGGGAACGGTACCATGAAGTAAGATTGCTTAAATAGCGGTCAGGGTGTTTTGATTCGCTCTTGCTCTCCTTTTCCATGCTGCGTGGGTCGGGGCGCAGAATCAAAAGTTTTGAGAGTGCCTCCTGGAGGGTTGTAATCTCACGCCTGTCTGCTGCCGGCTGAATAGATGCCAGCGCGGCTTGTCGCCAATCGAGAGGAAAACCTGTTTGCGCGTCACCCGTTCTCAAGAAGCGTACCCCTCTAAGATCTCGCTCAAACAGGCTCCGTCCATCGCATGACGCCCGTTCCTGCACAATCCTAGGTTTCTCATAAGGGGCGACTTGTTCAATATGAAGCAGATATTCGAAGGAATGCCCCCCAGAACTAATACCCAGCTCGAATTCCTGAGTTTTACTGTCCAACCAGTTGGTAAATTCAAGGGCTGGGACATTCGGCTCGCCTTCGCTGCCCAGATAAGCAACTCCAGTGGCGAGATTGCGGATTAGGTCAAGAGCGTCAAAAACCGAGCTCTTGCCAGCTCCGTTTGGACCGCACAGCACCCCAAAGGAATCAAACTGCGTATCAAAGGCAACCAGGCAACGAAAGTTATTGGCGTAGAGCCTTGTTATCATGGAACCATTCTAACCGTCTTTAATCCCACGTCAATGCTTGTCCGCGAAGGGGATGGGCCACAATCTTGACCCGCTTACGGTTCGCACGTTTCTCGGCGGTTCTCCATCGGGAATTCATCGCTTCCAGGTTACGCTGGCGCGTGTGCGGAGGAGGCTTATAATACCGCTAGACCGTTTGCGCCGGCACCGACGCCTGGGCGCGGTTTTGCGATGATGCGATGAGAGCGGATGCGAATGGAAAAGCCGCTGAGGAGCCCTGGACAGCGCGCACCTCATCGCTACCCCGCTACCGGGTTTGGAACCGGCGCGGATACGACATGAATATCTGGAGTGACAAGAAGCAGAACGAAAAGATCGACTACATCCACAATAATCCGGTGGTGCGCGGGTTGGTGGCCCACCCCGGCGACTGGCCCTGGTCAAGTTGGAGATTTTACTGCCGCGAGGATCGTTCCCTGTTAGGCATGGACCACCCGCGGTGAACCATGCCCGCTCCGGCATCGCAACGCCGTGCCCTGTGTCGCATACATAAACGACAATGTATGCGCCACCCGCGAATTGACACTCAGTGCTCCCTCGCTATGGTAGCCCCCTCGGGTCGGGAGTATACTCGCAAGTTAACCCGGCGTGAAGAGAAGTTCTTCGGAAACCGCTGGCAACAAAAATCGTCTGTCTACGCCAATCGGCGATCTCGATGAAGCTAGGAAAGTGAATGGATACATCCGAGTCGCAGAGTATTAGGAACACGTTGGGTGGTCTCTCCTCACTCACCCATTTCGGGGCTCTATTCTTGGTCCTCTTGTATGGGAGTGGTTTCTTCATCGTTTCATTGCACTATGCATCTTATGGGATTGTCCAGTTTGATTTGCTCAGGTCTAGAGTCATATCAGCCGGCACTCTTTTCTTTGTACTATTTGCAATATCATCCTTTGAGACTTCAAAAGCCTACGGAATCTTGGGGTTTGCCTCTGGGGCAGAGGCTCGCCTTCCCAAGAGTCTATTGGCTGGCGGAAGCGCTCCGGCGAAACTTGTTATGGGATTTGAGGGGGTCTTTCAAGCCCTGATATTAAGCTTTTTTCTCGGATTTATTCTCTTAGATCTTCCGTTTAGGGAAGTGGAGCTGGGTCTTATGGTGGGGCTGACAGGATTCGATGTGGCTGCCCTTCTAGTAGCACGAAGGCGCTTTGAGAGGGTGCCTTGGAGGTGTGCGATCCTCGTTATATCCTGTCTATTCTTAACCTTTCTCGTCTTGGGCGACATATCTTGGCAACGGCTTCTATTTTTCCTCTGGATCCTGCTTTCTGGCGACTTGGCTGTTCGAGGCGCAGACTATCTGAAAAACCCAGAGAAGCTCCGCGAAATTTCATATTCGCCGCATATATCATGGTGTCTGACAGTCCTATTGATCTTCGCCTATTTTGTCTATCCAAACATCAAACCCGCTTTTGGTGGTGGAGTTCCTTCGGACATAGAACTCCATTTTGCCCAAAAATGGCCTGGCATAGATCGATTGAACACACATGCATGGTTGATCGATGAGAATAACAATGGATTTTATGTTCTATGGCACGCCCAGGACAAACGGGCGATTTTTGTACCGCGCGCCGAAATCACTGCAGTCGAATATGGCCATACTAATTGAGGCGGAGTGCGACCGAAGGTCGAATTCATGACTCGTTTCGGCCTTGTGCTGCGGTGCGGGGCCGTACCGGACAGGATTCGACGTGGCCACAGGGGAGGTTTTCAATGACCGACGAACCTAGCCAAACCTTGAGTCCAACGATAACTCAATTCATCGAAGCAAATCAGAAGTTGATTTCGACGTTTGCGATTTTCGCCACTCTGTCTGTATTTGCAAACAACCTACCAGACAAGGAAATAGGTTCACTGGGGAATATGCTGTCATTTTCTCTTTTTACCCTTGCGATTTTCCTCGGCATGGAGATTGTTGTGAATAGTGTCCATACGTCGTTTAGAGAGGGGAGTCTTGGCTCGTTGTTTCAGAGCCTGCTTACGCTGACGATGTTGCTCTTTGCCGGCTTCTGGATTCGAACTTATTACCCGTACCTTGTTTTCTTGCTTTTAATGGCAGTGGGGTTAGCGGTGGTATTGCTTGTCTATCTTGGATTTCAATGGACAATTCGAAGAATGATTTCCAGCCTTCCAATTCTTAGAGGCAAGAGCCAACGAATGCGAGAGGAGTTTATCCCCGTTTTCGGTGCGATGTTCATAATGGTGCTCCTTTTTATAATTCTCCCCCACATTAAGTCAATTGTTTGGATTTGGAAGAAACTTTTTTGATTGAATCGCGGGTTGCCGCATACATTGCCGTGTATGTATGCGACCAGACTTGTCGCCGGGCGACCCGGGGCGGCGGGCGTTCAGCGCGAGCGATACATCCCCAAATGGAACAATCCTCCGGAGCGGCAAGGGTGGGCTCTAAAGCAAAAGGGGCCAAGTGCCGCATACATCCAAAGCGATGTAGGCGCCACCCCATCATTGTTTGATTTCCCGGCAACTTGCGCTCACTTTGGCGTGTCCCCTAACCACCGCGGGTGGCGCATACATTGTCGTGTATGTATGCGACCCGGGCCGGCGCGTTCCGAGTGGCGCACCGGTGGTTCAGCGACCCACCCGAAGTGCGGGTGGGCAGTTGAGCCCCAAAGGGGCGAAATAACGGAGCCCAGGCCAACGGCCTGGGTCAATGGAACCCCAGCCGATACCCGAGTCAACGGGACCCAAACCGATACCTGAGCCCTGAAGGGGCGGAACAATCCTCTTCAATCCCACACGTACCGCTCATCGTAGGCGATTCCGTGCGCGTCCAGCAGCTTCCAGAATTCGGCTGGCCACGCGGTGGTGGATTTCTTGTTGCGTTACGTAGAGTGGGGAATGAGATTGCGGCATGGGGAAATACGTATCTCGCCCTTTCAGGGCTGAGGGTAAAAATTGGGGGGGGCACCTAAACCCAGGCCGTTGGCCTGGGCTTCGTTATTTCGCCCCTTTGGGGCTAAATCAATGGGCCTGTGGGGCTGAATCTACGGCCCTCTGGGGGTTAGAATATTGGCAGGTTTTTCCGCGACCAGCAAGCACCTGGACGTATAGTCGCCTACCCGTCGATGTGGTCTGCGCGGTCACCTGTGAGGGGGTGGTCGGGGGGCGTCGACGACAGAAATGTAGAAACTCCAGCGGCGGGGGTAAAGCCCCGCCCTTCCGCCAGTCTCTAAGGCCATCCGAGCGTGGTGAGAAGTGCGGGCTAGCCGCGGTCAGTGGTTTGCTGACCGTGGGTTCTTCCATTGGCCGCAATGACGTGGCCTGCCAAAACTGCTTCCTATGAATCTGGTGGGGAAAAAGAAAAGCCCACGGTCAGGACTGCATTGACCGTGATGGCTACCCGTTTTCCTGCCGGCTAACGGCCCTCGGACCTCACCTCATCGACATGCCAGTGGGTAAAATACGAGAAAACGTTGGTAGTGACTCATTTTGATGTGCCACGGGCGTCCCGCCCGTGAACGGGCACGGCCAAGATGGCCGTGGCACTTCAAAATGAGTCACCACCAAAACGTTGCCGGCGTTTGGCGAAAACAAGTATAGCCGTACGTGCCCGGTTTTCCATCACCCTGGCAGTGAGAGGACCTGGCCCACCGCACGATGCGCCTCTTCCGTCGCATAATTGTGCCCCGAATGTCCTACCAAGTCGGTGTTGGCGAAGGCAATCCGGCCAAAGGGGGCGCGGCGCAGAATTTCACGCGGCGCGGGCTTGCCGTTTTCTCCCCAGGTCATTCCGAGGGGGAGAGTAATAAAATGATGTCCCCAGCGGTTCAGGATAATGCCGGCAATGTCCCGTCGGGCGTCAAAACCCGACACCGCGAACATCTGGGTAAACTGCTCGCGGATCTTGCGTTCGTATTCGCGAAAGGGGGTGGAGAGCATCTCCGACCGCCCTTTGCTGCATTGTTCGGGCATGGGCAGGCCCGGGTAATAGTAAGGCACGATAAGGGTCAGGACCGTGGGTGAATCCGGTCCGATCGTCGGCGAGTCGGCCCCAAACTTGGGGATGGTGCGTACTTCAGTCCAAAAGCCGAACCCCTCGAACCAGCGTCCTCCGCAAAGTCCCAATTTATAAAGAAAGCGCCAGTTGCGTACCGCCACGTTGGCCACCAAGGTCGCCGTATAGTTGAATTGGTCGTAGGCGGCGCGATGTTCGGAGGGCAGGTCCCGCACCACATGCTTGGTGATCCAACCGCCCCCCGCCATGATCACCGTGCGGGCCTTCAGGCGATAGACCTTGCCGTCGCGCGTGTACATCACCCGCACCCAGGAGGATTTTTCCGGGTCCCCTTCATGTTCGACCCCCACGGCCGTCGACCGCAGGCGGATGTGCACCTTGTTGCCCGGACGATCGAGTGTGGCAAAATTGATGCGGTTGCGGCAAACCGCCTCGTACGTGCGCGGACCGGAAATCGCGTCCGGGATGAGGGTTTTGACGATATGCCGCGTGAGACCCGCGTTTCCACCCGGAAAGCTTAGGAGATGTCGAGGGTCTTTGTCGCCGAAGATCTCCTGGTAACGATAAGCGGTGAGCGCATCGGGTCCCAGGCCATGGACGGTCGCGGTTCGAGGCGCCAGATACATGCGGATAACCTCCTGGCTGAGGCCTAAGCGCTCCGCGATCACCTCGGCCGCGACACTGTCGAGGCCTCGTAACTCCTCTTCCGTCTCATGCCGCGGTGATTGCTGGCGCTCGATGCACAGCTTCTTGTACTTGGCGAAATCGGAACGCAGTTGCGGTGAGAACGGAAGCTGGTCCAAGTTGTTCCAGGGATCCACCACCCACTTGCCCGGCTGCTGCCCGAACTTCGGCCCGAACCACCAGCCAAAGTTGGGCACCGAGGGACACGCCCCGACGTGATCATAGCTGCTCCAGCTCAACGGCATGGCGGGGCCAGGGCCACCCCACTCCTGGTACATGCTGTCATCGAACACACTGGCATCCACCCCGATGCGGGTATAGAAATCCCGCATCAGCCCGGGCCCGAAATGGTTAAAATTGTTCGAACCTTGCGGCGCCAGGAGCCGGTGGCCGTTGACCAGGAATTCATTTCGCCGCGCCTGGCCGCCGAACATGGCATGGTTTTCCAGGATTAAACAAGTTTGCTTGGCCGGCGCTTGGTCGTTGAAGAACAACCCCGCAGCCAAGCCGCTGAATCCACCGCCCACCACCACCAAGTCGAAAACTTCGCCCGTGTCCACCGCTGAGGCGGGAGGAGAATCGAAAACTCCGTCCCGCACCGCGTGGCCAGCCAACACGGCGTCCAGGGTGTTGCCGTTGGCGCCCGCGTAATCTCCCTCCCCGGTATACCCTCCCCAGGAGGGCTGCTGGGCCAGAAGTTCAAGCGGAGTTACGGAACTGAGCAATGCGCTTCCGGAAGCCAGTAGTGCCGAGTTCAAAAAGTCACGCCGGCAGATGCGCGCCTTCATGCCCAAAGCGCGGTCGCCCGCCGGGGTCGCCGCGCTTCCCCTGTGCCCCGGGTTTTCTTTAGGCTTCCTTGGGACTAAGGACTCATCCCCTCTGACCTTCATACATCCTCCTCAACCGCTTCCGAAACTGGGCCAAACTTCGGACCGACCTCCATCATACGCCTGTTCGCAGTTCAACGGAGTTAGGGTCGGGTTGGCACTGCCAGATGCTTCCACGGGTCACGCAACCGGCCATTCGCGCCTCTCGCGAGAACCCCATCGTTGACATCCTCATAGCCCGCGATGCGGCTGTAGACGGACTGGCGCACGAGGTCCGCCAGCGGAAGTTGCGTGTTTTTGCCGCGCCGGGAGTCGGCCAGGTGTTGGGTGATGAGATCACCGAAGCCCCAACGTTCGTCCACCTCAGGAAAATAGCGCAGGGCTGGAGTGCGAGCCCTGCATTGCAATAGCGTAAGTTGTTTTTTGGGCAAGAATTTCCCCGCCATGTGTAGGGCCGAACAGCGTTCGGCCGGCGATGTGCCACGGGCGTCCCGCCCGTGAGCAGACATGGCCAGGATGGCCATGCCACGCTGTAGCGGCGGTCTATGACCGCCGACGGTCACCACCCCCCCCGCTTTTCATCTTGATACCGCGCGCCCCCACCTTCCAAAAGGAGCCAATGTCGCGCTCGTCAACGGTTTCCGGATAGGTTTGATGTCTAAACAAACTATTGCTTGACACCTTGCGGTCCAGATGTAGTATTGGACCTACAGAACGCCTTAATTGACCCTGGAACGTGGGAACGAAGTGTTCGGGATTGACTGTGGACGAGGTTTCTTCTGGAGGGCAGTGCTGGAGCATTAACCTTTGAGACTACGGCCGGCCAGCGGCCTGAGATTGTAGTCTCATGTAGGCTTGTTGGTTTGTCGCGTCAATAGGGTACAGGGCCTTCAAAAGCAAAAATCCAAAGGAGGCGGCATATGTACGCTCGTACAGATTTTATACGAGTGCTGGCTTGCACATTGTTTTTGATGCTCACAATGCAACTGGCATGGGCCAGCGTCGGCGGCAGCATTTCCGGGCTGGTGACGGATTCCAGCGGCGCGGTGATCGTCGGCGCGGAAGTGGTGGCGCGCAACATCGACACCGACATCAGGCAAACGCAAAAGACAGACACGGCGGGGTTCTATTCGTTCGCGACTTTGCCCGTCGGGCACTACGAGGTCGTCATCCACCAAACCGGATTCAAGGAGTTTCGGGCGACGAATTTGGTCATCGATGCGAACAGCGCGTTGAAGGTCGACGCCGCGCTGCAAGTGGGCGTCGTGACTCAGGAAGTCAGCGTTTCCGCCGCGGCCGTGCAGGTTGAGACGACCAACACGCATATGGGCGAGGTGATTGGCGGCACCAAGATCGAAATTACTCCCTTGAACGGGCGCAGTTACACCGACCTGATCTCCCTGCAACCCGGCGTGGTGCCGATCCAATCGGGAGACTACAACAGCAATAGCCCCTCCGGAGGGCTGAACACGGGGACTTTCTCGGTGAGCGGGCAGCGCGAATCCGCCAATGGGTTCATGTTGAACGGCGGGAACGTGGAGGAGAGCATGTGGATGGGTACGGCCATCATTCCCAATCTCGACTCCATCGCGGAATTCCGCATCATCACCAACAACGCGGACGCCGAGTACGGTAACTATGCCGGTGGCCTGATCAACGCCATCACCAAATCCGGCACCAACCGCTTCCATGGAGATGCCTTCGAATTCCTGCGCAATTCCGATATGGACTCGCGCAACTTTTACGACTCCTCACGCGGCACCTTGCACCAGAACGAGTTCGGGGGAACCATCGGCGGCCCCATCAAGCATGACCGCTTATTCTTCTTTAGTGATTACCAGGGACAGCGGCTGGTGACCGGCCTTTCCAGTGCGTTAACCTCCGTCCCCTCCAATGACGACCGGATGGGCAACCTCTCTGATATCGCCAGCCAGCTTACCGGCACAGTCGCAGGCAACTACTGGGCGGGTATTCTCACCAATCGGCTGGGATACCCGGTCACCGTCGGCGAGCCATACTACTTTACCGGATGCGTCAGCTCCGCGAATTGCGTGATGCCTAATGCGACGCTTCCGCAGGCGGGCTGGGATGCGCCTTCCTCGAAGCTGCTCGCCTACATCCCGGCGGCCAATATCGGCGCCACGAACTACCAGACCTCCTCGCAGGACGATACGTTGCGGGACGACAAGTGGAGTTCCCGCATCGACGCCAACACGAAGATTGGCATGATCTCCGGCTACTATTTCTTTGATGATTTCTCCTCGATTAACCCCTACGGCGGAGCGCCGTTTCCAGGATTCTCGGCTTCCAACCAGGGCCGGGCGCAGAATTTCAACCTGGGAATAACCACTAACTTTGGCGCGGCGGCGGTGAACGAATTCCGTGCCAATTACGTCCGCGACATCATCTTTACGGGATATCCGATCGGCGGACGGGGACCCACCGCATCCTCCCTGGGCTTCACGGTGGGATCGGGTTCGGGAGCCAGTTTCAACGGGGGATTCGTCCCCATCGACGTGCACTACCCGGGTGTTCCTGAGATCTATCTCAGCAATTTCAGTTTTGGCATGGACGCCAACACCCGCCTGCAATACAACAACACCTATCAGCTCATGGACAACTATTCGATTGTGCACGGAAAACACACCATGAAGATGGGCGGCGCCGTGCATTACATGCAGATTGAAAACAATCCCACGGGGGGCGGAAACTGGGTGGGAGAGTTTATCTTCAACGGCACCGAAACGGGGAATTCCTTTGCGGATTTCCTGCTGGGAGCCCCGGATGAGTATGAGGGCGGAGTTGCCCTGCCCATCTGGACGCGCAGTTGGTATTATGGCGCCTATATCCAGGATAGCTGGCGGGCCACGAAGAATCTCACGGTCAACTACGGCCTGCGCTGGGATGTCAGCTCGCCGTGGTCGGAGGCCCACAACGAATTTGAGACCCTGGTTCCGGGCGAGCAGTCCCAGGTATTTCCGGGGGCGCCGCTGGGCTGGGTTTTCCCCACCGATCCGGGCGTTCCGGTGACCATCGCCCCGGTGCGCCACCACAATTTTGCTCCGCGCCTCGGTTTGGCCTATTCTCCCACGTGGCAGAACGGCTTCCTGGGTAAGCTCGCGGGCGGTCCTGGCAAGACCAGCATTCGGGCCTCCTGGGGCATGTTCTACACCGCTTATGAAGACGCCAACAACCTGAACGTGCAGGGCGATGCACCCTACGGCAACTTCTATGCGAGCCCCTTCAACGACATCCTGGACTCGCCGTATGTTGATCGCCAGACGGGCGCCGTCTCCGCCAACCCGTTTGCGGGCCTTGTCATCCCACCTTACAATACCAGCATCAAGCACCCGGACACCACGTTCAACTGGGCGCCGGATGTCTATCCCGGCGGGCAAATCTCCAGTTCTCCGGGTTTCGGGATTCACAATCAACTGCCCTACACCGAGCACTGGAGTTTGTCCATCCAGCGGGAACTGGGCCCCAACACGATGTTCAGCATCGCTTACGTGGGCAGCGAAGCGCATCATCTGGTAGCAGGGTTGGAGTCCAATCCCAGCGATGCCGCTGAGTGTCTCTTCTTGAGCCAACCGAGCAATGTCTTGCCCGGGACACCTACCTGCGGGCCGCGCGGTGAAGATACCGCCTTTTATCCCGTCACGGGTGGGGTGGTTTACGGAACACGCCATCCCTTCGGGATTGATTTCGGCAGTAACGATTATGTGCAGTCCATGGCCAACTCCTTTTATGAGGGCATGGAGACATCACTGCGGCATACCTCGGGCCGGTCGGATTTTCTGTTGGGTTACACTTACAGCAAGTCGCTGGACAACTCGTCCTCCAATGGAAACAATGGCGCGCCCAACGGCGGGGACATGGTCAACTTTATAAACCCCAATCTCAGCCGGGCGCTTTCCGCCTTTGACATGACTCACGTGTTCGTGGGGAGCTACAGCTACCGCCTACCGTTCGACAAGCTGGGCGGCCCCAAACGCCTGACCGACGGCTGGCAGCTCACCGGCATTACGCGTTTCACCACCGGCTTACCGATCAGCATGGAGGAGTACGACGACCATTCCCTCCTCGGCACTAACAGTGCGGGCGGCGTGGGTGTACTGGATGTTCCGAATTACCTTGGCGGCCCCCTGCATTTCACCAATCCGCGCCTGGCCGACACGAACACGCTGACCAATCCTTACTACGACATAACACAGTTTCCCAAGGAAGCGCTGGGGCAGCTCGGCGATGCCAACCATCGGTTCTTCCACGGCCCAGGGCTCAACAACTGGGATATGGCATTAATCAAGGACTTGCGTTTGACCGAGTCGAAACGACTGGAGTTCCGCGGAGAGTTCTTCAACACCTTCAACCACGCTCAATTCGCGGTGCCCTCCAGACCCATCGGCTACCGAACCAATACCTTGTTTGGCTTCGTGACCGCGGCCGAACCTCCGCGCATCGGTCAGGTTTCCATGAAGTTCATTTTCTAGCGTAGTGCGCGAGAGATATTGGTACTCGTAGCGCCGACCTTCAGGTCGGCAGCGGGTAGCGCAGAGTCGCTGAAAGGCGAGACTCTGCGCTACCCCTCAGCTCAACAACCGACAACCTGCAAGGCCCGAGGTCAGGCCGAGTGTCGTACGAAGACACTCGCGCTTGACCTCGGGCAAAACCTCTCGACTTACCGAGAATTGCACAATATAGTGCCGAACTGCTTTCGTAGCGCGGGCGTCTCGCCCGCTGTGGGGTGGGCATCCTGCCCGCGCGCTGGGCGGGAGCGGGACGCTCCCGAGACAGCGGGCAAGATGCCCGCGCTACGCAGGTAATTGTCACTCTATTTTGCAAATCTCAGTAGTGTCGCACGAAGACACTCGCGCTTGACCTCGGGCAAAACCTCTCGACTTACCGAGAATTGCACAATATAGTGCCGAACTGTTTTCGTAGCGCGGGCGTCTCGCCCGCTGTGGTGTGGGCATCCTGCCCGCGCGCTGGGCGGGAGCGGGACGCTCCCGAGACAGCGGGCAAGATGCCCGCGCTACGCAGGTAATTGTGACTATATTTTGCAAATCCCAGTAGTTCTGATCCCACCCGATACAAACATCCGGATGTCGCCTGCTACGCGGGCTCGCCAGGGTCATATGCCGTCTGGGTCCCAGGGTTGGCGCCGTGGGCTACATGACGACGCTCGCTACGCGGGCTGGGGGGCAGCCCTACCGGCGCAGGCAGCATCTCTGTCACCGCGACCTATCCGTGGCCGGCTCTGGATTCTTAACGGTAGCACAGGCACTCTTGCCGGTGTTCTGCATGGGAGGCTTCAGCCCGGCACACAGGCAAGAGTGCCTGTTCGCGGGCGAGACGCCCGTGGCACATCAAAATGGGTCGCTACCCGCCCCTGCCGCGCGTTGACATCCCCTGGTCAAGATGCTACGGTCTCCACCTTCGGAGATCTGGCCACCCCGGGAGAGCTTGATGGCGAACATTACGCGATGGAGAATGCCATTTTCTCTTAGTTTTCTGTTTACGATTTCCTGCCTTGTTCCTGTTAACATCTGGTGTATGGAGAAGCCCAAGGTTCGGACCGTGACGGCCTTTGTTCGCCTGGACCGCAATCAATACCAAAAGCAAATTGCCGACGCGTTGGTGATGCTGCGCCAAGCGCAGGCAGCCTTCGTGCAAGCAGGATACGAGGTCCAGACGCTGCGCATAACCACCCAGCCCTTCCCGGAATATGTCCGTGATCTTTCCCACGAGCAGGCGCTGGCCCTGTTCTGCAATCTCGACAGCCTGGCCGCCAAAGAAGGGTTCATCATGGCCATTGGTCCCGCCATGCTGACGGATTTCGACGATCCGCACATGGCCGACCTGTTGATAGAAGTTTTGAGCGCCACCACCAATCTGGACGGCAGTATGCTGGTTGCAGCGCAGGATGGAATCCACTGGAAAGGCGTGCACACGGCCGCCCACGTGGTCAAGGCACTATCCGAGCGGACGCCGCACAGCCAAGGGGGATTTCATTTTGCCGCTATGGCCATGGTGTCCCCGATGACGCCGTTCTATCCGAGCTCGTATCATCTGGGGCCGGGGCGCGCCTTCACCCTGGGTTTGCAATCCGCCAACCTGGTGGCGGAGGCCTTTAGCCGCACGACGGATCCCCAGCAAGCCCGTGTATCCCTCGACGAGGAATTTGAGGATGTGGTGCGCGCCGTGGCCAGCGTGGGGGCGGCCGTGCAAAAGCAAACGGGCTGGCTCTACGCGGGGCTGGATGTATCGCCGGCCCCCCTCAAGGAGGTCTCGATCGGCGCGGCGATTGAGCGCCTGACTGGCGCCAAAGTCGGGGCGAGCGGCACGCTGACGGCCGCCACTATTATCACTACCATCTTGCATGACATGCCGGCGAAGATGACGGGATTTTCCGGGTTGATGTTGCCCGTGCTGGAAGACAGCGTGCTGGCCCAGCGTTGGAGTGAAGGCACCCTGAGGCTGGATTCTCTGCTGGTTTATTCCGCGGTGTGCGGAACCGGTTTGGACACGGTTCCGCTGCCCGGTGACATTACCAAGGACCAACTGGCAAAAATTATTGGGGACGTGGCGAGCTTGGCGGTCAAGCTGCGCAAACCGCTTTCGGCGCGCTTGCTGCCGGTGGCCGGCAAGACCGCCGGCCAGCGCACCGAATTTGACGACCCCTACATGGTGAACGCGACGATCCAGGCATTTCCGTAGGCGGAATTAATGGGGAAAACATATCGAGGGTGTTTGATTGTGGCGCTCGCGGCCGCACTGATTTATTCGGCGGGGATGAGGGCCCAGCAGCCGACGTTCACGCTCGAGCAGGTGATGAGCGCTCCGTTCCCGACCGACTTAGTGGCGGCCCCCGCGGGCGGCAAGGTCGCCTGGGTATTCGACGCGCGCGGGGTACGGAACATCTGGGTGGCGGAGCCTCCCAGCTATCAGGCGCGAGCCCTCACCTCTTACGCCGCGGACGACGGGCAGGAAATTGCCGAACTCTGCTGGACGCCGGACGCCCGCTCCATTTTTTACACCCGCGGGGGCGATTTCGAGAAGTTGCGCGAAGCGCCCAATCCGCGCAGCAGCCCGCAAGGGGTGGAGCAGGACGTGTGGGTGATTTCGCTGGCGGGCGGCTTGCCGCACAAACTCGGTGAAGGGCATTCTCCCGCGGTCTCGCCCAAAGGCGATGGGGTGGTCTTCATCTTCAAAGACCAGATATGGTGGGCGAAACTCGGGGGCGGCGACAAGCCCGTACAACTCATCCACGCGAAAGGGAAGGCCCGGTCGTTACGTTGGTCACGCGATGGGTCGAGGCTGGCATGGGTCAGCGGGCGTGAGGATCACAGCTTCATCGGCGTCTACGACACCCAAGCCAAGGAACTGCACTATCTCGACCCGAGTGTGGACCGGGATGAGGAGCCCGCGTGGTCGCCGGATGGGAAGCAGATTGCCTTTCTGCGTTTTCCCGCCTGGAAGGAAGCCGGCGTATTCGGTCCCAAGCGCGCGGGCCCGCCGTGGTCGATTCGTGTGGCGGATGTGGCGACGGGCGTAGGCCGCGAGGTGTGGAAAGCTCATGAAGGGCGGGGAAGTGTCTTCCACGGAATTCAAGGGGAACACCAACTGCTCTGGGCAGCCGGCAATAGCCTGATCTTTCCCTGGGAGGACGACGGCTGGACGCACCTCTACTCCGTGCCGGCCGCAGGCGGCGACGCGCGCCTGATGACTCCGGGGGAATACGAGGTTGAAGATGTTGTCCTGACGCCCAACCGCGGGGAAATCGTTTTCAATTCCAACATGCAGGACGCCGACCGGCGGCACATGTATATCGAAACCGCGGCGGGAGCCGAACCTCGGCTCTTGAAAGGCGGTGAGGGCATCGAATGGTCACCGGTGGTGACGAGCGATGGACACCAAATCGTCCTGCTCCATTCGGATGCACTGTGGCCGGCCCGGCCGGCGATAGTGACGAGCAGCGGCGGACTCCGCGACCTTGCGCCGCAGTCCATGCCGGCGGATTTTCCGGCGCGGCACCTGGTCGAGCCGCAGGCGGTGATCATCACGGCGGCGGACGGCTTGAAAATCCACGGCCAGATTTTTCTGCCCCCCCAGGGACAGGCCGGTGATCGGCATCCCGCCGTGGTCTTTTTCCACGGGGGCTCGCGCCGGCAGATGCTGCTCGGCTGGCACTATATGCAGTATTACCATAATGCCTATGCCCTGAACCAATACCTTGCCAGCCGCGGTTACGTCGTGCTGTCGGTGAATTATCGCAGCGGCATCGGATACGGGATGGAATTCCGCGAGGCCCTGAACTACGGCGCCACGGGGGCGAGTGAATTCAATGACGTACGAGGCGCGGGGTTGTACCTGCGCTCGCGTCCGGATGTTGACTCCACGAGCATCGGCCTGTGGGGCGGATCTTATGGCGGGTACCTGACGGCGCTGGGGCTGGCGCGAGCTTCCGGCTTGTTTGCTTGCGGGGTGGACTTGCACGGGGTACACGACTGGAACCTGGAATTTCCCCAAACCCTGCCCGCCGAAGATCCCCAGAAATCGGAGGAATGGGCGCGAGTGGCGTTCGAGTCTTCACCTCTCGCTGATGTGAAGACCTGGCGCTCGCCGGTGCTGCTGATTCAAGGCGACGACGACCGCAACGTGGCCTTTGGGAATATGGTCCAGCTTGTGGAGGCGCTACGAAAGCAGGGGGTGGAGTTTCAGCAGATCGTTTTCCCCGACGAAGTGCATGATTTTCTCACCCACGAACACTGGCTGGCGGCTTATCATGCGGCTGTGGGGTTCTTTGCGAAGTATTTGAACGGCGGCATATAACCTTCGATGATGCTTAAGTGAGGCGGACTCCGAGCAGACGGTACGCAACTTGACGCCCGATTTCACCTTGCTGAAGCGTACGAAGGCACGCGGGGTGATCGTCACCGCCCGAGCGGAGAGCCCGGAGTTTGATTTCGTCTCGCGCTTCTTCGCTCCCGGCGCGGGCGTGGACGAAGATCCGGTGACGGGTTCGTCGCATTGCGTACTGGGTCCGTTTTGGGCGAAGCATCTCGGCAAGACGGAGTTCGTGGCCTACCAGGCCTCAGCCCGCGGCGGTGTGGTGAAGGTCCGGTTGGTGGGCAACCGAGTGAAACTGGGCGGCCAGGCCGTGACCGTGATGCGGGGGGAGCTGGTGTAAGGCAGTAGGCAGAAGGCGAATGGTTACTAAAAGCCCCCGTACGGGATTCACGGGGGCTTCGCCATATTTATCGGCTAAATGCGCTCGGTGAAAGAAATAGAAGAGGCAACCGGTTTGGCGATCCCGACTCGAGAACGAATTCTGGGCAAGGTGGTGGGATTTGTCACCACGGTAGGAATGACTCTGCCGACGGCCTACGTTTTAGCGATCGGCTTGTCGGAAATCTCAAGTCGTCTGGCGCGGCTGGACGTGTTGGATTGGATGCTTGATTACGCTACGCTCCTCAGCGTCCCTTGGGAGGCCATCGCCACGATCCTTGTCATCGTGCGCTGGCGGGACCTTCCCCAGCGATTTTGGATTATTTACTGCATCAATGGCTTCTTGGCCTACATCTTCCTTCCCATCTACTTGTACCACTTTGGTATCTTTCTGTAGGAGCATTAAGCTTCAAGCTACTGCGTGGGCGCAGCGGGTGGCTTCCAATCCAAGAAAATTGAACAGTCGTGCACGTTTTGCTTGTGCTCGAAGATTTTTTCGAGGTCATAGGTGTTGACGAAGTCAGCGTCACAGGTAGCCGCGCTCGCAAAGGCGCCGGCGGCTAATTGCCGTTGCAACTCGGATTCAGGCGTGATGTGCAGTGCGGCCAGCCGCTCCGGCGGCAGCTTTAGCTTGTGCGAGTACCCGAATTCCATCCCCCGCGGCGGCCGGCGTTTCATCACAAAGTAAACTCCCTCTTCCGTGAACATCGGCTTGCCGGGTGGTGAGGCTGCCATCAATTTTTGCGCCATGTCTTCGTATTCCGGCCAGGTTGACAAGTTGCGGTCGTCGTACATCGTTCGCGCCAAAGCTCCGGCGAAAATGACGCTGACGATCAATACCGGCCAAAACGGGCGCTCCGGTTCAAGCACGCGTGAGCCGAGGGCGTAAAGACCGGGAACGGCGAGAATTCCCAGGAACGGAGCCAGCAGGCAGAAGTAGCGCGCAAAGGTGGGATGGGCGAAAGCCAGTTCGGCGGTGATGCCCAGGGCCAGCCAGCCGCAGAGGTAAAACTCAGCGCGACGCTCCCGGCTCCAGGTGGACCGCCTGGCGATATAGACGACACCGAAGATTGCCAATAACCCCAACAGAAGTGATTGAGGTTCAATCGTCCAGGCCGTCAGAGTTTCCAAGTCGTGGGACAGGGGGTCGGACCAGTAGACCTCGCGGTAGCCAAGGTGGTATTGCGCCACGTTGAACCACACCACCCACGGCGACTTTGCGAGCAGCCAAAGCAGAGGCAGGAAAGGGACAGCGCTGCCGGCTGCGAAGGCCGCCGTCTTGATCCAACGATTTCCCGCCCGGTTACACCACCAGATCCATACCAGCAGCACCGGCGCCACCATGGCCGCGAGCAGGGAAGAGGCCGTGGCGATCCCCGCGCCGGCGCCGGCGGCTGCGGCCAGCCACACCGCGCGGCGGTCCACGGCCGCCACCGCCAGGCGAAACGCGCCTACGGTCGAGAACAGGCAAATCCCATAAGCCTGGCCGAGCGGCCCAAATTCCACGAGGTTGGCGCTGAGTCCGATCATGGTGGCTGCGGCAATCGCGCCGGCCACGCGCCAGGGGCGCTCCGGAAGGTGGGCATGCACGAACTGCGCCGCCAGCACGACTGCCGCTGAAGTCTCAAGCGCTGCCAGGGCATGGGCGGTGCGCCAGCTTTCGCCGAAGACGCACATCCAGAGCGCGTTCCAATAAGCATTTAACGGCGTCTGGGGGAAGCAGAAGTCCAGATAAGGGCGCATACCCCCCTTAATCAGTTGCGCCGCCAGCAAGTGAAAACCTTCGTCATCGGTGAAGGCCCGGGTTTGGGCGTACACTATTATCCCGGCCGCCAGCAAGGCCCAGGTTCCGTACATCCAAAAGCGCGAGGGCACACACCCTCGAACGCCAACGGCAGTTTCGGCAGCGGCTTCTTCCGAGTTCAAAGCGGTGGGGTGCATCTTTTCGGATGATAGGCTTTCGAGCGGTAAGTCGTCAACGCGGGGTAGTGACTCATTTTGAAGTGCCACGGGCGTCCCGCCCGTGAACGGGCACGGCCAAGATGGCCGTGGCACTTCAAAATGAGTCACTACCCAACGCCGGTGGAATCCATGAAATGCCCGGCGGGATTTCCGATAATGATGCCAGACGCGCTGCGGGCAAGATGGTGCGGCCCAAACGGGTCGCCATGACGCGGCGCAGAGTCGCACGCTATTTCCCGTGGGCCGCTAGCCAGGCCTTGGCCTGCTTGATTTGCGGTAAGGTGTCGTCCGCGTGTTGCCAGGCCGCCAGGAAATCCGTGTAGGCCTTCAAGGCGTTCGTCGTGTCTCCCGCCAGCGCATAGGACCGGGCGATGCCATATAGAGCATGTCCACTCTTGGGCCGCTCGTTCAAAGCTTGCGTAAAGGCGGCACGAGCCTTATCCCAATCGTGAGCGCGCAGGTAGGCCTCGCCGAGGCTTTCCCGTTCCGGCCGAAAGTACTGAGGAGGTTCGGAGTAGCCAAGGTCCATCTCTTTGTCGTTGGCCTTCTGGAGGAGGTCGACGGCCTCTTCCATGTTTCCCTGAATGCTCTCGAGGTTGCCGCGGAGATCAAGAGACATCGTGCCCAGGATGTTCAGGATTGGGGAGGGATTCTCGGCGGGCGGTTTCTGCTCCTTGTCCTCATCTTTTTCCTTCTTGGTCTGTGAGTTGGACGATTCAAGCCGCCAGAGCAGGGCGTCAAGGGCTTCGGATTGCCGCTCAGCCTCCGCGGCGTCGTTTCGTCCCACCTCGGCCATACCCTTGGCGTAGAGCTTCAGGCCTTCGGCATAAGCCTTGGCCACTGGGCCAGCCAACGCCGGGTCCCTTCCGAAATCGACGACCTCGTCCCCCACGGCCTGCCAATCACTGAAACGGATTCGCAGACGCGCCACACTCCCTCCCGCCCAGACCACGAACCTGGCGGCAGTCATCCCCGTCGGCGAGGGCATGCCGCGCAATTTCTTTGCCCACTCGAGACCCTCCTGATAGCGGCCGGCTTCGGCGCATGCCGCGACGAGATAAGCGAGATTATGGGCGTAATTCCAATCCTCCTCAGGGCGGATGTGCTGGGCTTCCATGTAAGTCTCGTCGACTCGGGCCGATGCCACAAACGCCTCCCGCGCCCGCTCGTAGTCTCCGACTCGCCAATAGATGTGACCGGGCATGTGGACCATGTGGCCGGAGTTGGGGGCAAGGCGGCCCAGCCGGTCAGCGCTCGCGAGGGCCTCCTCGGGCCGCGAACTACCTTCCATGGCATGAATCCAGTAATGGTTGGCGGCGGCATTGTCCGGATGCACGGCCAGCAGATTGCGCAAGATCGCCTGGGAGTAGATCTCGCCCTCGCGTGGGCGACCATCGGTTTCGAAGCCGCCGATCAAATCCAATGCCAGAAACGCTTGGGCGTTTAAGTCGTCAGGGTACCGATCAATCAGGGCTTCCATCTCCCGCTGGTAGGGCTTGGGGTCGTGAGTATCCTCAAACTTGTCGTCGAACTCGGCCGCCCGAATGTAATATTGCTCGTGGTCGGACGCTTTGTCAGCGAGCGACTTTGCCTTTTCCATGGCGACCTTTGTTTCCTCTTTCCGCGAGCCGTGACCTGCGCTCATTCTCAAGGCTTCGTACTCTCCCCAATAAGCCATCGCCGCCGCAGGGTCCTGGCGCGCCGCCTCCTTGAAGGCCCGGTAGGCCTCAAAGTCCCAGAAGCAGTGCAGGAGCTTAAGCCCTTGATTGAAATAAGCTTGGGCTTGTTCGGAGTCGGTGGTGATCTTTAGAGTTGCATCTCCAATGCCGCTCATTAAAGGTGGCGGGGGAAGATCCCGGAAAGGGGTCTGGCTTCCATGATGGAGATGTTGGGTGAGTGCGGTCTGGGCCGCAGCATTCGCGCACGACAGAATCAAGAGTCCCAGGAAAAGTCTCAACTGCATTTTCAAAGCCCTGCCCTCTCATGGATTTGCCTGGGTGTTTGGGTCGCGACGGCCGGTCGAAAATGAGTGTACCAGAATTCGCCCGTAATGGGACGAAACCGGTTTACGCTCGGTTGCCCTCGCTTGCCGCGGCGACATATATAATAAGGTTAAGTGGGAAGACGCCGTTGGGTAAACCGGGGAATCCAGCGTGGCACGGCGTGGCAATAGTCCTCGTACTCCTGTCCGAATCTTTTCCGCAGGCCGGGCTCTTCCGCGAAGACAACGAAGGTGTGAACCAGAAGGAACGCAACCAATGCGAAGAAGAGCATCGAGATGGAGGCAAGATAAAGGCCCAATCCGAGCAGCGTCGAGACGCCGCCGATGTACATGGGATTCCGGACAAGTCTGTAAGGGCCATTCGGAACGAATCTTTTGGGGGGATCAAACACCGCCGGCGTCCCCCGGCCTTTGAGAATGAACAACCCGACGGTTGTGAGGGCGAGGGCAGCACCCGCCACGACCAGTACGATACCCGGGACCAAAAACCAGCCAGAAACCCGGACCGGAATGTACTTATCCAGGGCACGGCACATCAGCGCGACGCAGCCCCATACCGCTAGAAATACGGTTGCATAAATAATCGCACGCAGCGCTATCCAAAACCGGTTCATCAGTCTTCTCCTGAATGGCTCGCTTTCTGGGCAAGCCCCTGGAGACGAGGCGCGTCATCAACTAGAACTCCAGGCCGATCCCTCTGGGCATGAGTGTACACCTGTTTCGGTCAGGGAAACTCATTGACAGGTTGGAATCGGAAAGCCAAACTAGAGGGAGAACGCCAAAGTTTCCGGGCGCCGAGGGGCAGCATGGAAGGTGAAACGCGCGTTTCGCGTCGTCCTCTTGAACAGGAACTGGTCTCGCGCGGAGTACGGATGACTCATCAGCGCCGACTGCTGGTGCAGATCATTCAGAGTGCCGATGGTCACCTGGACGCCCTGGGCCTCTGGCAGCGAGCCAAGCAACAGGATCCCACCCTCAACAAAGTCACGGTCTATCGAACCCTGACCATGCTGAAGAAGCAAGGGTTGGTGGATGAACTGGATTTGATGCACCTGGAGGGCGGGAAGCATTACTACGAAGCGAGAACCACCCGCGACCATATCCACCTGGCCTGTCTGAAATGCGGACGCATCCTGGAGTTTGAAAGTTCGCTGTTTGAAAAGTTGAAAGGGCAAATCGAGCGCGAGCAGCAGTTCCGCATCAAAGTCGTGCGTGTGGAAGCCGGCGGTCTGTGCGATCGCTGTCAGGAATAGTCCGCAAGTCCTTCCCACCTGCCGGGAGCGGAGCGTTTATTTCTCTGATTTCGGGGTTGGGTCACCGAGCCCGAAGAGTTTTTGAATGCTGTCGAGAATACTTCGCTGCTGATGCTGCATCATACTGGCTCGCGCCTCCGCATCCAAATCCTGGCGCACGGCTTCAATTTCGACTTTCCGGCGCGCCAGCAACCCCGAGAGGTACTGGGCGATCTCCGGCCGGCCATGCAAAATATCGTCAAACGCCTTACGATCCAGGCGATAGCACTCGGAGTCTTCCAGCGCCTTCAGCGAAGCGCTGCGAGGTGCTCCGGTGAGCAGCGACATTTCACCAAAAAAGTCGCCGGCATGCAGAATGGTGACCGTCTTGCGCACGCCGGCGTCGGTCGAGACAATCACCTCGGCCGACCCTTTGGTGAGGATGTACAGCCAGTGAGCCTGCGCGCCCTGCCGCGTCATCAATTCACCCTTCATAAAGGGGGTGAAGCGCAGGCGCTCCGCCAGCTTGCGCCGCTCCTCATCGTTCATTTCGTGGAAAAGCTCCACCTGAGCAAGGTCCAGGGCGCTGAGCCGCTGTGCGATCTCATGCTCGTGGTGAAGTTTTTCGCGTTCCTGGTCCTTTGATTCGACAAAAGCCGTCAAAGCGGGAACCGAAAGTGGAATGCCCGCACGCTGGAGGGCGAAGTAAATGCGGGAGCGCACCAGTGAGTCCGTGGGGTCGTCCTTGGCCAAGTCGGTGAGCCAGTAGCGGGCCGCGTACCGGAGGTAGCTCTCTTTGAAATCCATCAGGACGCAGTTGGCCGGGGGCTCCAGCGCGGCGCCATCCACGGGCTCGGTGACCAGGGCGTCGGCCACCACGCGGATGACCTCGGTCGGCGGCACACGAAAATCCACATTGAAATAGACCCAACGGCGCTGCTGGAGGGGTTCTCCGGACCGTCGCCCTATCACCGTCACCTGCGACTTGATCAGGATGCTGTTGGGGATGATGACGGTATCCCAATTGCGCGTCTCGATGGCGACGTGGCGCCAGGTAATCTCGGTTACGATGCCCGCCGTTTCCTCGATTTTCACCCAATCGCCGACCGAGAAGCATTTATCAATTTGCAGAACCAATCCGCCCAAAATGTTGGAAAGGCTATCTTGCAGCGAAAAAACGATCACTCCGGTCATGACCGCCGAGGTGGCAACGATGCTGGAGAGCGTTACCCCATTGCGCGCCAGCAGCCAAAGCGCGACTCCCATGTATCCCCCTGCCACCAGGAGGTCGCGCAACACTTGGGGCGGGGAAAGGGGAGTAAAACGCAGCATCACGTCGAACAGGATGATGCTGCCCAGCTTCACTATTCCACAGCCCGCCAACAGGAGTCCGGCGGCATGGAATACTTGCGCGGCTAGTGACCACCCAAGCGCCGCCGGGACCGTCGCAAGGAAGATCAGGAAAAGCCCCAGGGCAAACATCGTGAGCGCCGTCCGTACATGCCCCCTTTGACGGCGCGATAATATGGCTAGCACCGCGGCGGTTCCCAGGAAAACCATGATGATCGAAAGAAGATCATCTCGTTTGCTAATAAGCCGAAGACGTTGCACGATTTCGGTGAGCGTGTTGATGTCCGGCCAGACCCCTAACCAGGTGTTCATGAAGGTTGATTCCAAGTTCGGTAATTGGCCACAGATTCTATCTTGAGTCGTGCAGGCCGCCAAGGGGTTTCAGTGGGCGGCCTAGGATGCTCATGTTGAAGCAATTGTTCATCGCCGGTGCGCATTGGGGCCGGACTTGGGCCGATCGCGGAACCTACGTGCATCCCTACCACGGTTTCCAGCGTTGGACTGGGGGTCGCGGCCGGGAGCAGCATCAACGGATAGGGCGCAGTGCGGCGGAGCGCAACGCAGCTCGCGCGGGTCATGCGCGAGTCGAGGAGCATCATGCCGAGCGTGGCGATCGCCGCTAGTTTAGTTCTCACTCATCCTTGATGGCGGCTTTGACCATCGCCAGGACGGCAGGCGGGATCATGGCGGCGGAAAGGCCGTGATCTTTTTCCGCGTGCTCCGCGGCAAGCTTCAAAATTTCCTCTTCCGTTTCAGCGTGAATCTCCTTGGGACAGTTCGTTCCAAGGTCACCGCAGCGCAGCACCTTCGCCATGAAAAACTCCTCTCCCGACGGAATGATGCCCACATCATTCAGAATTGATAATGCCTAAAAGCGCCGAGGGGAAATAAAAGGATCAAGGAGCAAACACTTTCCCGCCGCAACGGAACCCGCCGCCGATGAGCGTTGCCGTCGGAAGGCCCTTGTGGCGGGTCGATACGCGAATAAACCTGGCGGCGAAGAACGCGGAGCCGCCACGCAGACCGCGGAAACTCCCGCTCGCCGGCCCTGTGGGGTCTTGCGACTGACTGTTCTTGTAACCATTCGGTTCAAACCAGTCATTCACCCATTCCCAGACATTTCCCAGGATGTCGTACAACCCGAATCCATTGGCACGCTTCTGGCCGACTTCGTGCGTCTTTTTGCCGCTGTTGTCCAGGTACCAGGCAATCTCATCGATGGGCCCGTACCGCGCCTCGGTGCTCCCGGCGCGCGCGGCATATTCCCACTCCGCCTCGGTGGGCAGTCGGCCCCCTGCCCAGCCGCAGAACGCCCTCGCGTCATCCCAGGTTACGTTGACGATGGGCATCTCCCGGTTATCCCAATGCGCGTTGAATTCCGGCGCCGGCGGCATCTTCACTCCGGTGCTCCCGGCAAACCTCCGGTATGCCGCTACGGTCACCACCGTCTGTCCAATCCAAAAACCTTTCGTGATGGTCACCTGGTGAGACGGCTTTTCATTGTCGAAACACTCTTTGTCCTCCGGTGAGCAGCCCATCAGAAAGCTTCCCGCCGGAATCCACACGTACTTGAGGCCGTCTTTCGGGTTCTCGCGCACTTGTCCGGCAGCCGGGCCTGGGGGGCGCGATGGATTTGGCGAAAGGTTTACTGCCGGCTCTGTGAGCGTGGCCACAACCTTCAATTCCTTTCCGGCTACGACCGTAATCTTCTGCTGAAAATCCTTCTTACCGGGCAAGGAAACACGCAGCTTATGCTCGCCGGGTGGGGGATTGGCGATAACCATCCGGCCGGCCTCGCTCGCCTTCCCTTTTAAGGCATCGTCCAGATAGACTTGTGCATTCGGCGAAGTCTGTATGTCGATTTGGGCGGGTTTCGGCGCGGCGGGCGGGGTTGATGTTTGGGGGCGAAGTTGGCCGTACGCGCAGAGGACATTCACCAACACCAAAGTCAGCGCCCGCAGGGGGCAACGGCTTTTTATAACCATGGGACAGGGCCCTCCGTGGGAAGCTTGCTCGCCCGCATCGTACCACACTTCACCCCAAGATTTGGAAGCAGGCAGCCGAGCGCGGTCGCGTGGCCGCAACCAAAACAACAAAACCGAACACCTGCCTCCAGTAGATGTTCTAGGCGTAGAAACCCTGGGTCTACGCGGATCCCAGAGAGAAACTCCAAGGCGCCTTTAGATTGGCGAAAGGCAACATGACCGGGGGCGATAGCGCGAGCCGGGGGCCACCTTCCTGTCCCACCGCGCCGTCACCTCACGCTACCACTTGCCCCTTGGTGGGGTCCCAGACCACCTTCAACCCGCGCCGCAGGGCAATGTTTCCGATCCAGGAAGTGCGCGCCGCCTCAAAGGCCACGTGGATGTTGGCATTGGGAGTCTTGCGAGTGCGCACGCAATCGAGGAAGTTGTTGACGTTGTCGATCGTGCCATCGTGCTCGGAGACGACGAGGATTTCAGGCTCGGGAACCAGCGTGCCCGGCACCGGCTTTCCACCTTCGGGATATACGGCCATGCGCGCGCGATCGATTTTCAGGGTGGCCTCATTACCCCGAAAGATGATACCTCCATCATCGACGCTGCTGTTGATGGCGCCGGTGAAGGTTACCATGAACTTTCCCGGATACTCGTAGGCCGCCGTAAGGGTGTCCGGCGCCTGCCAGGGCATGTAGTAAACACCTCCCGTGGTGGTCGCAGTCATGGGCGCCGGCTGGCCCATATACCATTGAATAACGTCTATCCAGTGAGTCAGCAGATCGGTTAATATTCCACCGCCGAAATCCCAGAACCACCGCCACCAATAGAACTTCTCCAGCGTAAACGGCTGGTCAGGCGCGTCGCCCAGGAATCGCTTCCAATCGAGTTGCGATTGATCCACGGGGTCCAGTCCTTTCTTGTTGTAAAGGGTGTAGTCCTGGTACCAGTAAGTGTGAACAAAGGTGACTTTGCCCAGTTTGCCGGAATCGACGATCTGCTTGCCCATGATCCAGTGCGGCCAGCTTCTTTGCTGCGTGCCTGTCTGGACAATGCATTTGCTCTCCTCGACGGCTCGCACCATCTCCACGCCTTCTTCAATGGAGTGCATGATGGGCTTCTCGAGGTAGGCGTCCTTGCCGGCATGCAGCGCATCAACCAGCATCTGCTTATGCCAGTGGTCCGGGCTGCCGATGATCACCGCGTCGATGTCTTTGCGGTCGAGCAACTCGTGGTAATCCAGGTAGTATTTGGCCTCCGGGCCGGCAATCGCCAAGGCCTTATCGCGATGCGGACCGTAGACGTCGCAGACGGCCACCAGGTCCACGGAGGGGTCATCTTTGAAAAGCTTCATCAGGTAGCGGCAGCGCCCACCGGTGCCGATGGCGCCGATCCGGATTTTGTCGTTTGCGCCCAGCACGCGTGCAGGCGCCAGGCCCCCGAGCACGGCCGCCGTTGCACCAGCCACGGCTGTCTCTTTCAAGAAATCTCTCCGCGTAATTCCTGCTTCTTTTCTCATGAATGAGCTCCTCTTTTAGATTTCTGGTTTCCTCAAGCGCCTTCGGCGCCGAAGGAAAGGCCCAGCTTCCGGGCGACGCCCTGAATATAATGTCGTCCCTCCTCGTACTCCTCGGCGGTTTTCAAATGTTCGAGCATCAAGGGAGCGTCAACCGAAAGCCTGGAAAGTTCGGTCAGGTAGGACTGGTAATCAATCTGGCCTCGGCCAGGAATCACCTCGCGCAGGCACACCTGCACGTACTCCTCCCAAACCAGGTCTTTGGCATGACAGGAGACAATCCACGGCCCCAACTTGCGAAAGCATTCGCGGATGACGTCGCCGTTGTGGTACATGCGCTCGGGGCTGTTCATCACGTTACACACGTCCAGATGCACCGCGAACGCCTTGCGGTCCACCCCCTTGACGAGTTTCAGGTATTCGTCCGGTCCGCTGGGAAAGTTGAAGGGCATCATTTCAATGGAAAACCTGGTGCGCGTCGGCTTCACCGCATCGATTAGCCTGCGGCAATTCTCCACCGTGGCGTCAATGAACTCCCGGCTGAGGTTTTGGGGGTTAGGGCCGTACCAAACCTTAGGGTCGAAGGAACCCGCGATGTCCACACAACAACGTGCGCCCAGTTCCTCAGCCAACGCCAATCGTTCTTGGACGTAATCCATGTTCTTGCGCCGTTTTACAGGGTCGGGGTCCAGCATGTTAACCCAGGCGCCCACTTCCGCAAGGGTTACGTCCTGAGCCGCAAATTCTTTGATAATGGCTTCGATTTTCTGCTTCTCTTTCAATTCCACCTGGGGAGCGTAAGCGGCACGATATCCCAGCCGCCTATGCTCTCGAGCAAGTTCACCAGGATCTTCCGAATGGAGAAAGATGGGGCCGCCCAACCTCATCGGCCGGCCGGAGCCTGTTGCCCCGCTTGCCCGAAATGCCGGCAAGGCGACCATGGTTGCAGCTAGAGTTCCGGTCCGGGCCAAAAATGCACGCCTTGATAGTTGATTCAACATCATGACTTCCTCCCTTAGTCTCAACCCATGATCGCGTCGGGAGTGGCGTCAGGGCCAAAGTATCGCAGAACGACCGGCGGATACCACTTCGACTGGTTCTCAAATCTTACTCTGGCGTCAGCCCGAATACCTCACGAAAAATTTGCCAGTCTGCCCCGCTCTCCAATTTCAAACTGTGCCACTACCGCCAATTGATTTTTCTTCATCCCCTGCTATAATTCGGAGGATTGGTAGGAAACTCAAGGGCCCACCTTACCGGATGTGGGAGCCGACGCAAGGTGTGGTGTCCTTCGAAGCGCGGGACAATGTGGGGTGGCATCGCAAGCCGCGCAATTCCCTCATCATACGCCAGGGCGCAATTTCTGGCGGACCACGCTGGAAGGCTTTTGACTGACACTCAGATCCGGGCTTAGGGCTCTCGATGTCATGTCTCGGAATCTAGCTTCGATTTCAGGTCGCCAGTGAAGATTAGCAGGCAACTCGTCAGTTTCGTGTGCGGGGTTGGTGTAGGAATTTGCCTGCTTCCCCTCCCTAAACTGTGGCATCGATTCCGAGACCCTTCATCGCAAGTTTTGACCGGGGCTCAGGCTGACCAAGCGCAAAAGTCTCCAGCTTCGAAGGCGTGGTATCAAGGCAAGTCGTCACGTGTTGCCGCTGCGACCGCCCTTGCGCTAGACGCCACCGCCACTTCCCGGCATGATCAGTCTCGACGACATGCCCCCGATCCGGGGGGTGTTGGGGTTCGTGCGAAACTCTCGCCTCGGCCGTCGATGAGGAACGTGGCCGAGAAACCCCTCTTGGAATTACCGGCGCCAAAGACAACCAAGGTTCCGGATCTACCTGCGACGACAGAGGTTGCGAGCGTGGAAGGCGCATCGACGCCACCCGCTCCGAGCACCTTCAAGCCGGTTGGCTATGTGGAGAAGGCCGGGGGGCAAGCCGAAGCAATTATTTTGCAAGATGACCAGGTCTACGTCGTTCATGTAGGGGAGCGGTTCGCCGACAAATACCGGGTTCTCAAGGTTTCTCCCGACGCGGTCGAGGCTATGGAAGATATGCCACCGCCAGCCGCTCCCCAAAATATTAAAAGCGGCGACTCCAAGGTGCTTAGCGCGAACCTTACGACCTCCACCCCCGACCAGCCGACCGCCCAGAAGCCGCTAGCTTCATCGACGGCCCCCTCTGGGCTCGGCCATGGGGCGACCATGCCGACGAAGTTGGTGGGATCGGCCCTTCCCCCAAGGCAGGAAGAGGAGAAGGCTGCGACCCACCCGAGCACCCTCGCCACTGCCCAACCGGTGGGCTACGTTGAGAGGGCCAACGGACGTGTGGAAGCCATTGTCCCAGATGGGGACTCCGTACAATTGGTGGCGCAGGCACGCGAAATGGTCACGGATCACATCGCTTCTCCCAGTATTTTCCCATCTGGCAGTTCTGTTGAAAACCCTGGGGCCGGCAATGCTCAGGTGTTGACACCGCCGGTCGCGGAAGTCGAGGACGCAACTGTTTCTCCGGGTGAAGCGCCTGCCGAAATCTCGGCAGTACCGGATCACCCAGTGGAAAACCCGTCGCTTCCCTCGGTTTCTGGTTTTGGCGTAGGGGCTCTGCTTGACCCAGCGGAGCAAGTCCTGGCTGCTCCATCCGCCGGGATGTCGTTAAGCGAAGTCCATCCGCCGGGAAATCCCTCTCCAATATCCGAAGGGGCGCCAACCGAGACCGCCAACAGTTCAACGTTCCCACCCAATAACACGGTAAATCCACTTGGCTTTATCGAGAAATGCGACGGAGAACTCGACGCCATCGTTTCAGAAGACGACGAGGTGTTCGTGGTTCGGCAGGGAGAAACGTTCGGGGGACGATTCCGGGCTGTGCGAGTCTCACGTGATGCCGTAGAAGTGGCAGAAGTGTCGCCGCAACTGAAACCTGACCGGTCCCCTCCACAACTTTTGGGAATGCCGGACCTGCTATCGTTCGATTTTCGTGCTGGACCAGCTTTGCCGAATTGGGGCGACCCCGGCTTTGAGTTCCAAGGGGAGAACGCAGGGGCTGCCCAGGTCCCCGTCGAGCAGTTGGCTTCGTCCGGCAAGAATCGACTTTCCCGCCGCGAGCGTGGGGTTGCGGCGAGCCACGCTCAAGTGAAATCCGCGGCGGCAGCGATGCCTTCGCCGGGGACGGGCATTGTTATTTTTCAAACGCTGGGCTCTGTTGAGACGGCGAACGGCGAAGATGAAGCCATCGTGGCGAAGGGTTCACAGGTGTACCTGGTGAAGCAAGGAGAAAGGTTCGCAGACCAATATTGGGCGGTGAGTGTAGGTCCCAGTCTGGTACTAGCGAGCCGGGCGGCTCCAGGGAGTGAGGATTTCCTTTACAGTCAGACAGACTCCAGCAAGAAGCCTGCATCCAAGATAAAGAGGGAGTTCCTTCAGCAATCTGGTGCGGCGAATCCGCAAGTTCTCCAAGGGATGGACGCGCCGGGGGGCTCTGGCCTCGCAGAACTCGGTGTAACTCTTTTTGACACTTCGGGGTTTACTGGGTATGACCTACAGTTGCATATGGCGATGGCCGATAGTCCCAATGACTGATTCCGGCCGCGGGAGAGAAGCATGCTTGGGAAAAAACTCCGATTAGCAGGGGTATTGGCGGGGCTCATTGGGTGTTTGGGCTGCGGCGCTGGAAGTGTTGCTTTCAATGAAGGGCACAAGGCAGAATCGCGGAAGGATTGGGACACGGCCCTGGTTGATTACGAAAAGGCCCTACAGACCGACCCTGCGAATCCGCTGTTCATTCTCCACGAGAAACAGGCGCGTACTCAGGCCGCCGCTTACCACGTCAAGAATGGCCGCCAATTACTGAGCGAAGGGCGGATCGATGATGCTGCCGGCGAATTTAAGAAGGCTACAAGCATCGATCCTAGCAACGAAGCGGCGGCTCAGGAGCTTTCGCGGGTTCTGGCCAAGCAGGCGGAGGCAAAACGGGCACGCGAAGCTGCCGTCCAGAAAGCTCTCAAGGCGCGCGACGAGTCGGGTCAACCTGCCAATGTCCAACTTCAGCCCTTTTCCGCCGAACCACTTAGCCACATCCGAATACCTAACGCTGATAGCCGTATGGTTTATATGACTCTCGGCAAACTGGCGGGTCTAAACGTCGCCTTCACATCGGACTTCCACCCGGCACCGCTCGCCCTCGACCTGACGAACATCAAAATCGAGGACGCCCTGAAGATCGTTGCTCTCCAGAGTAAGACCTTTTGGAGAGCGATTACTCCCAACACAATTCTGGTTATTCCGGACAGTCCCAATAACCGCCGGGATTACGATGAAGAAGTTCTAAAGACCATTTACCTGTCCAATCCCCTGGCCCCCGCCGACCGTACCGCCATTACCACGGCCCTCAAGCAAGTGCTGGGTCTAACGAGAATTATCGATAACCCGGACTCTAACGCCATCATTATCCGGGATACTCCTGCCAAAGTGGCGGCAGCCGAACAGCTCGTGCGGGAGTTGGATCGATCCAAAGCAGAAATCTTGCTTGACATCGATATCGTGGAAGCCGACCGCGACCGAGTTCGCGATTTGGGCCTAACGCCGGCCAGCCTTGGCGCCAGTGGGTCGATCACTCCGGGAATCCAGGCCGGGGCGGTCTTTGCGCCGACCTCGACCGTCTCGGGTACCACGACCACCGTCGCCTCTGCCGCAATCAATCACTTCGGTATATGGGACTATGCCATCTCTCTTCCTGGTGCAACGGCCATGGCGTTATTGAACGATAACAAAACTCATATTTTACAAAGTCCACAAATCCGGGTTACAGACGGTCAGATCGCCAAGCTGAAAATTGGAACCAGGATTCCTTATGCCACCGGCAGCTTCCTTCCTTCCCTAACCAGTAGCAGTGCGACCTCTTCATCGGGTTTGTTGGCCAGCACGCAGTTTCAGTACCAGGATGTTGGCGTGAATCTTGAGCTGACCCCCCACTTGCTCGCCAGCGGAGAGGTTGCCGTTCACGCCAAGATTGAGATTTCCTCCCTGGGGGCGGACCTCACCGTGGGCGGAGTCAGCGAACCTACTTTCGGCCAACGCATTATTGAGGACGACTTCCGCTTGCAGGAAGGAGAAGTCAATCTACTGGGTGGTTTGATTCAAAGAACGTTGACCAATGCAATACAGGGGGTCCCAGGGCTGGGCAACATTCCAGGGCTGCGTTACCTTTTTTCCCAGGAAAACAACGAGGTGAATGATCAAGAGGTGCTCGTCATGCTGACCCCGCGGGTCATCCGCCTTCCCGAACCCGCTGTCACCGTTGGCGCCAACCTTCCCGTGGGGTCGGTGGGCGCTGGATCTGGAACAACGGAACCCTTTCAAGCCCCCGAGATCCGCCCGGAGCCGCCTGTGCAACCGCAATGAGGAATCGAGGATGATGTTGGACCGCCCGCAGGTTTCCGATCAAGGCTTCACGTTAGTGGAACTCATCGCGGCGATAACCATCCTGCTGTTGCTGACCACGATGGCCTTGCCCTTGGCGCGCGTCCAGGTACAACGGACACGGGAAGTTGAACTCCGGCGCGATCTGCGGATGATGCGCGAGGCAATCGATCGCTACAAAGATTGGTCGGACAAGGGCATGATTGCCGTAAAGGTTGACACCTTTGGTTATCCGCCTGACCTGAAAACCCTGGTCGAGGGGGTGCCGGTAAAAGGAACGGCCAAAGGCAAATACAAATTCCTCCGCAAGATTCCCATTGATCCCATGACCGGGAGTGCGGATTGGGGATTCCGGTCCATGCAAGATGATGCCGACTCGCGGAGTTGGGGTGGGCAAAACGTTTTTGACGTTTTCTCCAAGAGCCAGGGGACGGGTTTGGATGGGACTTCGTATGCGGACTGGTAGGCGAATTTTTCGGCGCCAGGGTAAGGGCGGCGTGAGAACGCGCCGGTCCATGGGCTTCACGCTTCTGGAGTTAATGATTGTGATTACCCTGATCCTGATCCTGGCCTCATTTGCCATGCCCACTTACCAGGTCGCGGTGATTCATGCCCGCGAGGCCGTCCTGCGTGACGACCTGTTCACCATGCGCAAGTTGATTGACGAATTCACGATCGACAAGCAGCGTCCCCCAAGCTCGCTCGATGAGCTGGTCGATGCCGGTTACCTACGGGGCGGAATTCCTGTGGATCCCTTCACGGGCTCGAACCAAACCTGGAAAACGGACACCGAGGATGTACCCATCAGTCCGGATCAGGCCGCGGCAGGAATTGTGGATGTCCACAGCGGGGCGGACGAGACCTCGCTGGATGGCACGCCCTATAGCAGTTGGTGAGAAGAGCAGATTCACGATGGCCGAGTTCGTTTGCAAATTAGGGACGGATGCGGGACGGGTTGTCACCCAGACGGAAGAGGCTCGTTCCGAAGACGAACTGCGCCAGCGGTTGCGGGCGCAAGGGTATCTGGTTTATTCCGTACGCGCCAAGGACTTCCTGAGCATCCAGATCCGGGCTCCGCGTCAGGGAAATATTCGGGCTGACGATTTCCTGATTTTCAACCAGCAGTTCCTGACGCTTTCCAAGTCCGGGCTACCCCTCCAGAAATCTCTCGAACTACTCGCGCACCAGACCCAAAGCGAGGCGCTGCAAAAAGCCATTGAGCAAGTGCGGGATAAGGTGCGCACCGGCGTGTTGTTGTCGGAAGCTTTTGAATCGGTCGGCAAGTTTCCCAAGGTCTATTGCGCGACGGTCCGCGCCGGTGAGCGAAGCGGCAGCCTCGACAAAGTGTTGGCGCAGTACCTGGCTTTCCAGAAGCAGACGCGGACCTTTCGCAAGAAGTTCATCTCGGCATTGATCTACCCTGCTTTTCTGATGATTTTCTTGGGGGCGCTAATTACCTTCGTGATCACCTTCATCGTTCCGCGCTTCGCGGAGCTTTACTCGGACCTGGGGGTTGAGCTGCCGGCGCTCACCACGTTTACGATTTCCGTGGCGTTGAGCATCAAAAAGTTTTCGCCGTTGATCTTCCTCGCAATCCTGGGGGCGGTTCTGCTGGTGAGGATGGCGTTCCGGTCTTCAAAAACCCGCATAGCCTGGGAGCAGTTGAAGTTCCGGGTGCCGCTCGTGGGCAAACTGCTCGTGAAATTTTCAGTGGCGGAGTTCGCGCGCACGCTGGCTACGTTGTTGCAAGGAGGCATTCCCATTGTCGCAGCGCTGGAGACCGCGAAGGAGTCCGTTTCCAGCTCCTTGCTGGCGCGGGCCATTGCCCAAGCCCAGAAGGATGTGGCGTCCGGGGGTGCGCTCAGCTCAAGCCTGCGCCAGAGCGGTTTCTTCCCCGACATCGCGCTGGATATGATGGAAGTGGGTGAGAGCACCGGCGCCATGTCCGGCATGCTGGAGGCGCTCTCGGAATTCTTCGAAGAGGATGTGAGCGTCGACCTCACCACCCTGGTAGCGCTCGTGGATCCCATCATGCTTGCCGCGATTGCCGTGGCGGTAGCGTTCGTCCTGGTGGCGTTTTATCTTCCCTTGTTTTCCATGGCGGCAAAGATTCAGTAAATTTCCCGGAGGTTGGGTGTGGCGGAAAAGGAAGTCGATCTGAAGGAGATTGAAGAGGCGCGCCAACTGGCCGCCCGCTACCAGTTCGACTTCGTCGACCTGCGGGATTCGCACCCCGACGGCGATCTGCTCCGCACCATCCCGCTCGACATGATGCTCCACTATGAGTTCTTGCCCCTGGAAGGGCGCGACCATCAACTGGTGATCGTGGTGGCCGATCCCACCAACCTGGCGCGCCTGGATGAGCTGGAAGTCAAGCTGGACCGGCAACTGGTCGTGCGTGTGGCGCCCCCCAGTCAGGTGAGAGATTTCCTGAAGAAGACGGAACCTTCGCAACGCGTTCTGGACGATGCCACGGAAGATTTTCGCCTGGACGTGATCCGTGAGGAGGAGGCTGCTGGCGAAGGGCTCTCGCTCGAGCACTTGGTGGAGGAGGAGCGCGACGTCAGCCCCATGATCCGTCTGGTGGACTCCGTGATCTTCGCCGGACTGGAAAGGCGAGCGAGCGACATCCACATCGAGAGCCGCGACAACTCCGTGGTGGTAAAGTACCGCATCGACGGGGTGCTTCAGCAGGCCATGGCGCCCTTGGCGCGGGAGTTTCAGTCTAACCTCATTACGCGCATTAAGGTGATGTCGGAGTTGGATATTGCCGAGCGTCGCGTTCCCCAGGATGGCCGTTTCCGGGTGCGCTATCGCGGCCGCCCCATTGATTTTCGCGTTTCCATCATGCCCTCGATTCACGGCGAAGATGCGGTGCTGCGTATCCTCGACAAGGAATCATTGCACGAAAAGTTCCGATCCTTGCGCCTGGAGGTGCTGGGACTGGCCGACCGGGAAATCCGGCAGTTTCGGCGTTTCATCCGTGAGCCCTACGGAATGGTGCTGGTCACCGGCCCCACCGGCAGCGGCAAAACCACCACGCTTTATGCCGCGCTTTCCGAAATCAAGTCCGACGAAGACAAGATTATTACCATTGAGGACCCGGTCGAGTACCAGGTGCGCGGGGTCACGCAGATTCCCGTGAACGAAAAACGCGGGTTGACCTTCGCGCGTGGACTGCGCTCCATCCTGCGGCACGATCCCGACAAGATTATGGTGGGCGAGATCCGTGATAACGAGACGGCGCAAATCGCCATTCAATCGGCGCTCACCGGACACCTTGTGTTCACCACCGTGCACGCCAACAATGTTGTGGACGTGCTCGGCAGGTTCCTTAACATGGGGGTTGAGCCTTACAATTTTGTTTCGGCGCTCAACTGCATCCTCGCCCAGCGGCTGGTGCGAACCATCTGCGAAACGTGCCGGCGCCCGGCGCAGGTGCCGACGTCCCTGTTGGAAGAGTCCGGCTTGTCCCCAGAGCAGTGGAAGAATGTGACGTTCTACGAGGGGGCCGGTTGTCAGGAGTGCAACGACACGGGGTTCCGAGGCCGCACCGCGATTGGCGAGTTGCTGGCTCTTTCCGATAGCATTCGCGAACTCATTTTGGAAAAACGGCCGTCCTCGGAGATTCGCCGGGCGGCTCACGGCGAAGGAATGCGATCGCTGCGGGACTCGGCGCTGGAGAAGGTTCAACTGGGCTTAACCACGTTGAGGGAGATTAATAAAGTGACTTTTGTAGAATGACGCGGGACGGGGTTAGGATTTAAGGGTCAGGGATTAGGGATTGGAGTTCGCGACCGCGCAAAGGGGCTTAACGCAGAATTACCAGGATTTGGATATTGAGAAGAAGTCCCAACCGATAACCCCTAATCCCGTGTCCCGAGGTAAAGCCGCATGAGCTGGGCGAGTTGGAAAAAACGATTGGGCCTGGAAGGGCACGTGAGTTCGGCACGTTTTGTCATGCCCACATTGGCGCTGGAGTTGGAACCGGGCTTTGTCGTAGGGGCCCGCCTGGATGGCGGGGCGCGGCGGATACGACGCGTAGGGTTGCGCGAGCTCGAGGTGGGGGCTCTAGTGCCTTCCCCTAACAAACCCAACATCGCCAAAGAGGATGCGGTGCGCAGTACCATCTCTGGCGTTGCCGCCTTGCTCGGCAACGGCGGTGGAAGACTCGGCCTGCTGATTCCCGATGTCGCGGTGCGTGTGGCGGTGTTGCAGTTCGAAACACTCCCGGAAGCGCGCCGGGAGGCGGAATCGCTGGTCTGCTGGCGCATGCGCGAGTTCCTGCCTTTTCCGCCGGAGGAGGCTCGCCTCAGTTTTCAGGTGCTGGTGAAACAGCCCGGCTTGGTGGAGGTTTTGGGCCTGGCGGTGAGAAGCGCCGTGCTGGGCGAGTACGAAACGGTGCTCGAGGCCATTGATGGTGGGCCGGCGCTGGTCCTTCCGACGAGCATGGCCTTGCTGCCCTTGCTTCCGGAGGACGGCGGCGGACACCTGCTGCTGCACCTGAGTCCCGGGGCCTTGACGGCCGTGGTGGTCGAGCTCAACCGCGTGCGCTATTGGAGAACCCGGGTGCTCGAAGGCATGGCGGGGGAGGAGAACCTTGACGAGGCGGCGCGCGAAGCCGGACGCGTCTTGGCGACGTGCCAGGATCAGCTCGGCGTTCAAGTCCAGAATGTTTGGTTCTGTGCGCGTCCTCCGGCGCGAACCGAGATGAGGGATGCCTTGGCCAAAACTTTGGGCCGTGAACTCCTTGCCTTGCCGGGGGACTCCGCCGAGACCCGCGCGCTCGATGGCGATGAGCGCGAAGTTTTTCAACTTTTTGGAATGCCTTTTGCCGGTTTGATGGCGAACCGGAACGAACCACGATGAGAATCACTCTTAACCTTTCTGCCGCCGACAGCACGCGCAACCGTTACGCGCTGGTGTGGGCCATCCCTGCCACGCTTGTCGGTTTGGTGGGACTAGTGCTGCTGGAGCACGCGGGAGTCCGGGTGTTACACGAATACCAGGGAGTCCAGCGGCAAGTGGCGGAAGTCCAGCAGCGTGAGGATGCCCTGCGCAAGAAAGAAGCCGTCATTCGCAAAGATCTCGAGAGACCCGAATCGCGCGAGATGCTGGCCCAAGCCCGCTTTGTCAACACGCTCATCGAGCAGAAGCAACTATCGCTGGCCGAACTCGCCGCGCGGATTGCGGATCTCTTGCCCGACGATGCGCGGCTGACGGGCTTGGCGCTGACCTCGAAGGAAGGCGAGATGACCGTGCGCATGGCCATTACCGGAAAGAGTGAGGACGCTGTCGAGACGTTCCTGGGAGATCTCGAGGATGCTCCGGACTTCAAGGACGTAACGATAATCAATCAGGGATTTGATGAAGAAGGCGCCCAGCCTGGACAGGTGAACATCGCGTGTACTGCGCATTACCTGCCGGGAGCGCAGCCCTGAGCGGAGAATAACCGTGCGGAAGAGCCGCCGTCAAATCGTGGTGCGGATCGTGGAGATTGCCGGCTTAGGGCTGGTGGTTTTGAACATCGTCCTTTACTTTGCCGCCTACCGGCCGTTGGGGTCTAAACTGGCTTCTGAACAGCAGCAATTCACCGAGGAGCGGCAGAGTCTTCGTGACCTGCAAGTCCGGATCGATCACCTCGAGAAATTTCAAGCAGCGCTGCCCCAGGCGGGGGAGCAGTTTCAAGATTTTATGACTGCCAGCGCCCCTCCCCGCAAGCGAGGTTTTTCTCAGGCCGCACATTTGATCCGGCAGGTCACAGAGGCGTCGGGCGTACAGCTTACCAGTGTATCCTATCGGCTTGACTCCCAACACCATGACCCGCTGGAGCGGTTGGGTCTCGATATCAATGTTGAAGGGCCTTATGCGAAAATGATCGAGTTTGCTCATGCTTTGGAGACGGCAAAACAATTTATCGTGATTCGCGAATTCAGTATTGCCGCAGGTGAGAATGGAATCCTAAGCTTGCGCTTGGTTGCAGATCTCTATTTGACACCATGAAACTACCGGCCGGAATCAACCGATGGGCAAGTGGAATTCTCGGCGTCGTGTCTTTGTTGCTGGTCGCCCATCTGATAACGCAGTTTACGAACCCGCGCGCCGGACGTTCCACACCCTTACCCTCGACGGCGCGCGCGGCTCGCCCGCATGCGGAAAAGGGGGTGGCCCGCGTCCCCGACGACCTCGCCCGCTATGACCCCAGCGTGCACCTGGAGGCCTTGAACGATCTCAATGCTCGTCCCTTGCCCGACGAAGACAGGAATCCTTTCGACTATGCAGGAGTTGCCCCTGCCAAGGGCCCGGAAGCCGTGGCGGTTGCGACGCCGCCTCCCCCACCCCCACCCCCTCCGCCCCCGATCAAGCCCATGGGTTACAACGAAGCTCCGGGAGGGCAGAAGGAAGCTTTTGTTTCGTACGAGGACCAGGCGATTGTTGTCCATGAGGGCGACGTTGTCGGCTCAAAATACAAAGTCCTCAAAATTACTTCTACGGCGATTACGGTCGAAGATGCCACTTCCCACCAAACTACCGATTTGCCCTTTCCGCAATAGCGCCCGGGCGCGCAAGGCGGAGGGCATGGTGCTGATCATCGTCATGATGGTGGCCGCCTTGCTGCTCGTGGCCTTGACCGTGACCCTTCCCAGTGTCTATCAGGAAGGTCAACGGGAGCGTGAAGCAGAGTTGATCTTTCGGGGAACGCAGTACGCGCGTGCCGTGGGCCTTTTCCACCGCCAATTCAACCGCTACCCCGTGAACATCAAAGAATTGATGGGGACCAACGGTATGCGCTTCCTTCGCCAAGAGTATAGTGATCCTATGGACCGCAAGGGGAAGTGGCGCTTCATTCATGCGAACGCAGCAGGGGTGTTGATCGACTCGAAGAATCAGCCTTTGACCACCAACCAACCCAACCCCGCGGGATTGGGCGCACAGAGCTCGTTCTCGGGACAACCCCCCTCCCCCGGACAAACTTCACCGGCGGGTGGAATGTCTCTGGGAGGTTCTGCGAGTTCCTTCGGAGGTCCCGGGCAAAGTTCCTTTAGCAGTTCGGATCAAAGTTCCTTCGGCAATTCAAATCAAAGTTCCTTCGGAGGTTCAGGTCAAAACCCGCTCGGCCTGGGGACCAGCCAGCCAGGTAGCCAAAGTACTTCAACTTTCTTTGGGAGCAGCAGCGGGGTCCAGGGGGCTTTCATCGTAGGGGTCGCCGCCACCACCCATCACGAATCCATTCGCATCTGGCAGAAGCACCAGCACTACGATGAGTGGGAATTTATAGGCACGGATCAAGGCATCTTCGGAGTCCAGGTGGGTATGCCCGGTTTCTCTTCGGGGCAAACGGGACTTGGGCAGCAACCCACGCAGCAAGGTTTCGGCTCTTCGCAGGGGAATATGAATCCCCTCAGCACACCCCCTAGCTCCACACCTCCCTCAAATTAACCACCCTCAAAACGTTCTACCTGCCATCGAGGGCGGTCAAAGAATGATTCGTTAATTTCTCATCATTATTATGCGAATTTCACTTGACAGTCCTTCTAGGTAGGGTGTATCTATTGTTTCAATAAGGAATGCCCCTCTGAATAGGGCATACCCCAAGCAAGTTATTGGCGCTACAACCGATGTTTTACGCCGTTAGCGAGGGGGTATGCTACGCGCTAGAGCAAGAGACACACAACGAAAACTTAAGTTGACTGGAGTGGGATCAATGATGCGAGGCCTGCGTCGTAAAGTGTGCTTTATGGGAATCAGCTTGAGCCTGCTGATGGCGATGGTGGGTTGCGGCGGCGGTGGTGGCGGCGGAGCAACGATCACCCCCCCAAACAACAATCCCGTTCCGAGCATCAGCGGCTTATCTCCGGCTTCCGCCACGGTGGGGGCGGCGGCGCAGACCCTGACCATCAATGGGACGAACTTCCTGAGCACCTCGACGGCGACTTACAACGATATGGCGCACACCGCGACATTTGTTAGCGCGACGGAATTGACGATCCAGTTGAGCGCCACTGACCAAATGACCGCAGGAAATTATCCGGTCGTGGTGACGAATCCAGCACCGGGCGGGGGAAGCTCGACCGCAGTGAACTTTACCGTGAACAATCCTGTTCCGATGATCAGCGGCTTATCTCCGGCTTCCGCCGCGGCGGGGGCGGCGGCGCAGACCCTGACCATCGATGGGACGAACTTCCTGAGCGCCTCGACGGTGACTTACAACAATATGGCGCACACCGCGACATTTGTAAGCGCCACGAAATTGAAGATCCAGTTGAGCGCCACTGACCAAATGACGGCAGGAAATTATCCGGTCGTGGTGACGAACCCAGCGCCGGGCGGGGGAAGTTCGCCCGCCGTGAACTTTGTGGTCAGTTCCACGTCCAGCGTGAGTATTTCAATCAGCCCCACTGGCACACAGCCGCTGTATGTGAAGGATGCCTTGACTGGGATTACGGCCACAGTGTCAGACGGTTCCGGTGTTAACTGGACCGTAAATGACGTCCTCAACGGCAGCGCGTCAGTGGGCACGATTACGGTTGTAAGCGGCAACACCGTGACATACACCGCGCCTACCACCATCCCCGGCACCAACCCCGTGAAGATCACGGCCACCAGCCAAGAAAATAGTAGCAAGTCTGCTTCGCTGATGGTTAAGATCACGAATCTTTCAAACGCCCCGAATGCGATTACTGTGCCGGGAGATCAGACGATTGTAACGGGGGTTAACCTTAACATTTCAACCTCGAGTCCGACTTTGGGACTTTCGGACGTGGGTACCTGCGGCCCCCCTTATAACGCCATGGGAATCTGTTCGGCGAGTGTGATCGTAGTCCCGGTTTCGAAGGCGACAGGGTCGTATACCATCTGGCTGCTGGGGCAGGGTTTGACCAGTGGCGCTGGCCTGAACGTGAGTGTAAGTGGTAGCGATGTGCCAGTGAGTGATGTGACAGTTCAAACCCCATTCAACGGGTTGACGAATCTCACTTTCAATATTTCCGTGAGTTCCGCTGGGCAGGGAGTGCGAAATATCGTCGTGACTAACAGCAACGGCGAAATAGAGTCGTTCGTCGGGGCAATTCAAATTGTTCCGTAGGGGTAGTCAATGATGAAAATGCGAGTTTTGCTTTTCGTATCACTACTGGCGGGGTGGATGCTTCCCCTCGCGAGGGCAACCACCGCCGTCTCGATGTCGCTCGACCAGCTTACCCAGGCATCCAGTGACATCGTGCAGGCGCGCGTGGTGAACCAGGAGAGCCGGTGGAATGCCACCCACACCCAAATTGTGACGGTGACCACATGGGCGGTCTCGCGGGCCTTCAAGGGCCACGCGCCTTCCACCCTGGAAGTCCAGCAATTGGGCGGCGCGATCGGCAACTTGCGAGTGTACGTGCCGGGCGCCCCGGATTTCCAACCCCAAAGTGATTACGTGCTGTTTCTCGAACCTGCTACCGGGACATCGGCCTATCGCCTGGTGGGAATGTCGCAGGGCGCCTACCGTGTGTACGAGGACGCCACGACTCATCAGGATCGGGTGATTCTGCCGCTCAGCCAGTTGCAGGTTCAGAATCAGGTAATCGGCCTTGGGAACCCTGCGGGAACCGTCCCTCTCGACGGTTTCCACAAATATGTGGCCACGATCATGAATACGGCAATTCAGATTCCCCATGGGCTCAAGATGATGGTGGCGATTGCTTCCACAGAATCGCGCGGCATCGGGCGCATGCACGTTTACGGGCGAACGACGACGGAATTGTTCCCCAACAAAAATCTGATTATCCCCACGGGGACCGAAGTCGAAGGTGAGGCGGTGCTGAGTAGCGGAATATGGACGATCCATTGGGATGAAGTGAATGTGCGCGGTGTTCGTGCCCAAGTTTCCGCAACCAGCCAGGAATCCGAAGGCAGCTTGCGAGGCAGAAGTGTAGTTCTCAGCGTGCGGTGAAAGCCGTGAGACAGAGGGGAATAACTATGAAGCGTCGAAAACTACTTTGGGGGGGCTTGGCCGTCCTCGGGATTTGCTCATCGGCGGTATTGTTCGCGGTCAACTTCCAACTCTACCAGGTCACTTCGAGCGATTTCCAGAGAGTTTATTGGCCGAGTTCGACCATCACCTGGAAGCTCAACCCCACGGCCAGCAACCTGGACACGACGAGTGGCGTGACGCTCGTCAACTCGTTGACCGACGCCTTCACCAGGTGGCAGTCGGCGCAGTACCAGAGCACCCAGGTGAACACCCTGGCGTTCACGCAGGGGGCAGATAGCACGCTGACGGCGCCCGCCGTCGACTGCCATAACGTAATAGGCTTCACGGAGACGAGTGGCTTCGCGTCGGGGATCATCGCCTATACCGCCGTGACCACAGTGGGGAGTTCTACGTTCCCCTTCCAATATTCGGGCGGCACTTGCACAGGAACCTGCCCCAATACGGCCTGCATCATTGATGCCGACATCCAGTTCAATCCCGCTAACACTTTCGCGACCGGCGGCACCCCGGCGTCGGGCGAGTACGACCTTCAGTCCGTCGCCACACACGAGGTGGGTCACTTGATCGGGCTCGACCACAGCGGCATTGCCGGCGCCGTCATGTACCCTTACGGTGACACCAGTTCATTCGGAGTGCAGCGCACACTGTGGGTTGATGACATGATTGGCAGCGGCGTTTTGTATGAGAACAGCGCCCTCTTGCCTTTGGTTGGCGGGGTCAAGGGCCAGGTCATGGTGGGTGGCAGCCCGGCCTTCGGCGCGCACGTCGTCGCCATCGACAGCACAACCGGCAACGCTATTACCGACACGCTTACGGACAACGAAGGGAATTACCATTTGCGGATGGTCAGCGGCACGTACCATATTTTGGTGCTGCCCCTGGGGACGAGCACCAGTGGGACCACGGCCAACAGCCCGTACACCATCACCAACTTCCATGGGTTTGCTTGCGGCTACTCGACGAACTTTCCAACTTGCACGGATGTCCCCGCGAACCCGACCAACTACACGGGAAAATTCTACTGAGTTCTGCCGCCTGCGTCCCATGGGCGAAGGGTGATGACACGCTTCTACCGCGCTTCCCGGCAGGGTGTTTAAGAAGGGCTAGGCGTGCGCAGCGCGGCGAGCTACTTCCACTGTCCTCGCCGCGCGCCGGTGATCCACCAGCATGGCCAGCAGGCTGCTCCGCTCCACTTCTTCGCAGTGGACCGTGCACAAAGAGAGGGCATTGAAGGGGCGAATGAACTCATGAATACGGCGCTGATAATTGCGGAGGCTGCCCGCGTCGCAGCCATTCCCGTAAGCCCACGACCAGTCTGTGACCCAGCGCATGACCGTAGCGTGACGGTGCAGCGGGCTGCGCTGCAAGGGATCGCTGGGCCGCAACAGTTCGGGCAGGCAGTTGGGCGCCGTTAGGAACACCAGGCGGCCGCTGTGCAGCATGGCATCGGTCTTGAGGCCGCTCTCGCTGAGGCCGTGGGCGATCTCTTTCAGGCAAGTGGGTCCTGCCAGGATGACCGCTTGTTGTCCGACCTCCAAACCCGCAACCACGAACTGTATGATTTCTGAAAGGCCTTTTTCTTTACGGATCACCAAGCGGCACGCTTCGCCTTGGGCCTGAGGGCCAGCGTGCTTATCCAACACTACATTCATATACTTATATCTTTGACGAAGTCATACCGCTCTGTCAACAGCACATCTCAAGGAATCGAATATTTGTCGCTCCGGCATTTTGGGGCCTTTCGCTTATTCTTCGCGCGGGCATTGCGGAGTGCGCGGCATCAGGCGGCGCCCGCGCCGCGCGACTTGTGGCGAAGCCACTTGTCGAGGAACGCGTAAGCCTCCTGGCGAACCTCCGGCGGAAAGGAATGCGGGGCGTCGGGGTGCTTGACCACCAAGCGGCCCCCTGTGCCGAACTCACCCGGACAGGCGGCGATCACCGTCCTCACCACATCGTCCACGCCCGTAAAGTCAAAGTTGTCGTCCCGCAAAGGGGCGTTGATGAAAACCGGCCTCGGCGCGAGCGCCGCCAGCACATCCGAAAAGTCAAACGGCATTTCATTGGGGTTATCATGATATTGGGTAGCAATTAAAGGCATATACCGTAACTGTGACCACCCGCAGAGTTCGCCGCCATAGTACTTGGCAAAGCTCGTAAACCCGCTGCTCGTGACCAGGACTCGCAGGCGCTGGTCAAAAGCCCCAGCGAACAGCGTATTGTGGCCCCCCAGGGAATGCCCGATGCAACCGATGCGCTCCGCGTCCACCGCCGGCAGGCTCTCCAGGAGATCGACCGCGCGCGTGTGGTTCCAAATCCCTTTCATGGTATTGCTCGCGTAGCCGTGCCGGTAGGCATCAAAGCGATATCCTCCGAACCCTGGCGTGAGCGGCAGGTCAGGATAATCGGGCGCGATCGTCACGTAACCGCGCTCGGCGAGTTCCTGGGCGTAGTGAAGGTTGGCATCACCGCCCACCCCCGCCGGTTCACCCGCGCCCAGCCGCGTGGTCTGGTGGAGACAAAGCATGGCCGCCGCGGGGCCTTGCGATTTCTTCGGCAGCAAAAGGTAGGCGGGCACCGGGTCGCCCTCCTCGCTTACGAAGGTGATGCTCGCGCGAGTATGCGTGGGCAGATCGATGCTCTCCAGGGTTTTGACATCCAGGGGCGGTTTCCTCTTTTGCCTGGGAAAGGGGCCCATGACGAGTTCCATTTTGGCCAGCAGTTCTTGCCGGCGATCGGCGCATCCGTTTCCGCCGAATTCAGCACCCCAAGAGCGACGCGTTCGGATCGAAAGGAAAGGGGCGCCCGCCAGGGTTCCCAGAAATCTGCGCCGGTTTGTTTGATTCATCTCTTTACTCCGAAAAGTACCATGGTAGAGCGGGGCGGCCGCTCCTCGCGATTACAACGGCCGGTACTTCAGCCAGGCTTCCAGGAAGGTTCTGCCGTGAAATGCCCAGGTGCGCCCGTCCACCTGTTCAATTCCATTCCCTGGGGTCCAGTGGCCGTTCCCTCGGGTGGTTATTTCCATTTTGACTTCCACGGGGCCGGCGACCTTGAGGGGTTTCATCTCGGGCAGCCGTTCCATGGCCCGCTGCGCCTTGGCGCGGATCAAAGCGCAAGCCGTGGGGTGCGGGAGCATGTAGCCCGCCGTCCGGTTGATGCCTTGCTTAACTTCTGCGCACTCCGCTTGGGGTGTCAGGTCGCGCACCTCCTGGCAAGCCGCCGCATCGCCGGAGAGCATGGCCACCGGGATGCCGAACTCTCCCGCCAGCATGGCGATGGTGCCGAACTCGCCCTGCGGCTTCCCGTTCACCCAGATATTCTGAATGCCCAAGGAGCTGTAACTGTGACTCAGAATCCCCTTGTCGTTACCCGCCATGGCGTGCTGGCCGATGAGAACGATGGCGCTGTACGAGGAGTCGAGCCCCATGGTGGACGGGATCGGCCGGCCCTGGAGCAGCCGGCACTTGGGATTGATGTCAAGGACGGAGAGCGTCTCGCCACCGTCGTGGCCGTCCCAGACGATTACATCGGTTGCGCCGCCGGCGATCAGACCGTCCACGGCAGCGTTGACCTCACCCGTCTCCAGCTTGTGAGATTCTTCCCAGCGCTTGCTTTGGTAAGGAAGGCATTGCAAATCGCTGTCAAAGATTCCGCTCACGCCCTCCATGTCGGTAACCATAAACACCTTGACGGTTTTCGAAGCCTGCGCGAAGGCTGAACCGGCAATGAGCATACCCGCGATGATCAAGATCCCTTGGATCGATTTCCTGACGGACCGCATAGCGTGTGCCTCCTGAACCACAAAGTATGGGTAGATCGATTAGCGAATACTCCCACCCTCCATCGAAAAGTCAAGGGAAGATTGAAGTGGGTAGTGACTCATTTTGATGTGCCACGGCCATCTTGGCCGTGCCCGTTCACGGGCGGGACGCCCGCGGCACTTCAACGATTTTCTTCACTCTTCGCCTCATCTTGAGGTTCGGTCTTGCCGAGAATCGGTGTGGGATAGTGTGTCACGCGCGGCTGCTTGTTGTCGGTACCATCCGCCGCGCTGTCATCCTGAGCAGACGCGAATGATATAACTCGACCCGTTTTTTCGCCTTCCCCCCTTTTTCATTTCTCGCGACTCCTCACTCCTCCATTGCCCCGTTCATCCTAAGTAACCGTCTTTATTTTCATGAACATCGCGAGAGACAGATTTTAACTGGTTTGTTTTCATCAACATCGTGGTGGGGCATAAAAGCGACATTTTTTCTCCATGTGTTTTCAATAACATCGCGAGACTATCCTGCATTTTTCCCCCTCGCTTTTTTCGCAACCGCTCCCGCATGTCAACCTAACTCTTTTTATTTGAATGAGATAA